>ERZ1034680.199-NODE-199-length-40786-cov-44.151457_pt1 | contig 40786 bp, 41 predicted proteins | sample MGYA00520639_ERZ1034680 | MGnify/ENA primary metagenome ERZ1034680 (study PRJEB33766, sample SAMN09781760) | gut metagenome | biome: gut microbiome | host: Homo sapiens | place: Madagascar | study: EMG produced TPA metagenomics assembly of the PRJNA485056 data...
CATCCCGTTTTCCCTATGATGGCGAAATGCCAGATGAGGATGACCGAGTCTTCTACGAAGTCTGCCTGAGCAAGGAAGACTCCTTCTTAGTAACAGGTAATCTCAAACACTTTCCAAAAGAACCGCAAGTGATTACAGCAGCAGAAATGATGGAAATCTTAGACAACGAACTATAAGATATCATTACAGCAGGTGTCTCCAGCTCTCGTAGTAGGCGACGCCTGTAACCACATTTTTACCGATACCATTTGATACTTACGACTCTTGAATTGTTAATGAACTATTGTTTTTATTAGACATTTTATAATACTTAATCAGTTATAACTGTAATATGATTTATTTTCAATGCTTTTAAAATATGATCCGAGGTAAGAAGATAGACATCATAACCTCTTTGAAGTGCCGTGGCAATATGAACAGCATCGTCTGATGAAATATGTTCACCAGATTCAACAGAATTTGGCACATTACAAAAATTTTTGGCCGTATCTATATCCATATCATCAATTACAAGCCAAGAAGGAGGTTGCTTTATAGTAGCAATTATTCTTGCCAACGAGATTTTTTTTTCTTTAATTTCTAATTCGAAAATTCTATCGAATTTATTGATTAATTCAAGAAAAGCAAAAGTTGATGTAACGATAATACCAGTCTGTCCATCTAAATCAGAAATAACAGAATTTACCATCCTCAACATATTTTTTTTCAAATATACTTTTTCAGATAGTTCAGAGTATTGAGATAACGGATTATATTGCCTCATTATATCTGCCAACACACAAGTATCTACCAACAAATAAATCATGGCCATTCTATTTGATGCAAGCTACCTAATAACTCATCCATATCAGCCCAACTTACAGAATCATCATACATACACGTTTCTGAAATCAAAGCAAACGGATTTGTTTTAGAACTTACAAACTTTTCTACAAATTCATCATTTTGAAGAGCATTTGCTAAAGATTGAGCCGTTAAGGGAACTGTTAGTATTTGATTTGGAATTTTATCTACTTTATCAATTAATTGACATGGTAAAACAGAATCTTTCTTTTTCCTTTTTTCCAACTCATCCACTAATAGTCCTACCGGTAAAAACGGATAATCAACATAGTTTTGATAAGCATCACACAGTTTCTGTTTATCAAGCAAATCTTCAATCTCTTTTCTATTAGTTATACAATATCCCATTACAATTGTACTTTCGTTGGAGGCAATTCTTCTACGCTTGCATTTTCTACAGGTTTTTCCAGAGCAAGATAATTAGTGCCTTCATCCAAAGTCATTTCAACCTGCTTTTTATCAATTTCTGACCAATTATTTTTGATCGCTTTTTCAATTAAAATATACAAGTATTTAAGAAATCTACCTGGAATAAATGCAGATTTCTCCATTGTATAATCAATGGCTTCTTGGGTAAAAGGCGAAATTGACGAATCTGTTTTATTTATACGAGAAGCCTTAAGATATATTTCAGCCAAAGCACGAATCATGTTAGGCTCATTTGACATAGGCTTAAAGAATATAGTATTCTCAGAAGAAGTATTACCACCAAGACTACAAAATCTGTCTAAACCTGCAGCAGCCCAATGCGGCATCAAGAGTTCCTGACTATTTGGATGAATAGTCAGAAGTATCTTAAAGAACCCATCTATCGCATTCGAATTATTTCCATCGATAAAATAAGTACGAAGATTCTCACAGAAGGCACGTCTCTCATTAAAATTCTGATATTGTATCATTTTCTCGGCCTCATCAAGAAGAATAATACAATTTGTGAACATTGCTGCCTTCAGTAGTTTTTCAACTTTTTCAAACAAGAAAAACAATCCTTCTCTTTTCCAAAAGAACTCAGAAGGATTGATACTAAGAGCTTCCGTAAAACGAGTATATGTACCACTAAAGAGTGAGACCTCTTCATCTACTAATCCAGCTTTTACCAATTCCTTACAAACAAAAGAATTTACAGCAGACACATCTATACCTTTATCACACAACCAAGCATCATTAGCTATGGTTTCCTCGTAATTACTTTCAGTTATTGTCTCATCTATAACATCATCAAGTAATCCACTCAAGGCTCTCAATCGACAAAACACAGTGAGAAACAATCCCTCTTTATGCATAGATGTAAAGATAGAATGTGCTACTTGCGACAATGTTCGATTGCGGTTATCTGCAGAAGGAGCTACATATACGGCATATATAACACTTTTTCCATCAGAGATTTCATCACCTAAGTCCTTATTGATAGATTTCTTCATATAATTTAAGAACGCAGTTTTACCTATACCGCGTCCCTTATATGCAGCATAATCCATCATCAACCCTATCTGATTCGGAGAATTGACAATATGCTCATGAAAAGCTTTAATTTCTTCCTGACGAATTGACTCTAAAAAGATACTACCATTCACACGAATATCATCACTATAAGGTACAACTGAAGGATTCACGGGAAATGGATTTTGAACAAATCCTAATCTTTTGTACGGATTTTCTTGTCCTACCGAAACTTTCGGTTTTCTAATTAAATTATTGCTCATTTTTCCAATGGTTTTAATGCAATTAAAGAATATAAGATACCATTAAGATATACACCTCTACGATTTATCTGTATTTTCATATCAAGACGTAAATCAGTCTCTAAAGAGATTGAATATTGGATTTTATGAAGGATAGACAACTCGTATGTCTTTTGCAAGAACAATTCAAAAGTATGCGGATTAATCCTTAACAATCGACAAACTTCATCTCGAATATCCTGTAATGATATATATATAATTGTTTGCTTATTATAATATTTTTGATAAACTTCAACCAACGTCTCTATAAATAGTTTCTTGAATTCTTCCCATTTAGGAGAATGAATATATAAACATGCCCCATCTGGATCCATAATAAAACTTTTCTTTATATACGAAGAGTTTTGATTAAAATGTTTAAATACAGATACCGGGAACAACAAGCGACCAGGGATTTCCGGGTTATTATCTGTATAAAAAATCATATCAAATGCTGCCAAACGTGGACACCATACCATAAAGGACCTATGGGTCATATCACTTCGCTTATTTGGGAAATCCAAACATTCTGTCTGAGGATTAAGTCTTGAGAAAAATTTTCTAACAGCCACAGTTTTCATAGCCAAAGATAATCTATTACGCACAGAAAAGTGAACATCCTCATCATTCATATCTGTCTTATTTCCCTTTGGTTTTTGACAACCTAATCGAACATACTCCTTTTTAATAGCTTCAACCCATTCTTCAATGTCATAGGGGAAAGCACCAGGTATTTTCTTCTGAATAAGATTCGCAGTTTCACGACTAACAGTTTCTATTTCCTGATCCCAGTTATTTTCTGTCCATATTCGAGATTTCGGATGCCATTCTTTCAACGGCAAGGGGATTACAATTTGTCCTTGACCGATACGATTTAGCTCCCACAACCTTTTGACAAACCATGCAGGGGTAATAAAGACATCTTGCATCTTCTCTAACAAAAAGTCTAAAGCAGCTTCACTATTAGTAGAGCATAAACTTAAGTAACTTTTACCATAAGAAGTGATTATATATTTTTCTGTTTTCTCAGAAGCATTATATTGTTTAGCTATAAATTGAAAATGCAACAATTCTCTAATCAAATACTGGTACGACGTAGGACTGATACTGTCAACAACTACTAATCCCTTGATACGCTGTGGTATCTCACTCATCAGAACTTCCTGGTTAATAAATCCATTAATTTTAGCTATTGTTAATGCTACTTGATATAGCCCAAACTCAGTAAAATTACCTACTCCATATAGTTTGGGTGCCGGCCAAGTTGCTTTCGGAAGTCCAAAATCTATTTTTGTTTTCATTCGAGTTATACTTTATAAAATAACAGAAAAATCGCCAAACATGAGCGCTTCACTATTATCCCTAATCCCTATGGTAGGGATTTAGGGCTTGGGTATAGGGTAAGGACCCTCCCTCAAGGGTTTCTGTCCCCTACAAGGGGAACCGAAGGGGTCGTAAAGACTATTGAAGACAGGAGGGTCTATTTACAATACATCTCCTCATAATACTTCTGATACTCCCCAGAAGTAACATGATCCATCCATTCCTGGTTATCAAGATACCACTTTACAGTCTCCTCGATACCCTCCTCAAACTGCAGAGATGGCTCCCAACCCAATTCCTTCTGCAACTTTCTAGAGTCGATAGCATAACGCATATCGTGACCCTTTCTGTCTGTTACATAAGTAATGAGGTCCATATCCTCGCCTTCCTTTCTGCCGAGCAGAAGGAAAAGGTAAGATATGGTTTTCAATATCCTTATTTCAGATATTTCCTGTCATTATCCTCGAACCAGTCAGCCAGCGCTTCCTCAAAACTCCACTTAAACTGATAACCGCAGTTCTTTAACTTCTCACCACAGATATTAGTAGAAATCTGGAGTTTCTTTACTCTCGCAGGACAGATACCCATTGGCGAGCCAAGAAGCATGGCTGTTCTAGCCATAGGCATGATAACCCAGTTAGGAATATCAGGCACAAACTGAGTCAATCCAGTTACCTTCTTCATAGCCTCAACAATATGCTGAATAGTATAAGCAGGCTCGAAGCAACAGTTATACAGATCTACACCATGCTCATGATGTTCCAAGCGATACAGCATGAAGCGCACCAACTCCTTTACATAGATACAAGCCTTGATGGTATCCTTTCTGCCAGGGTAAGCAAACTTATGACCACGGATAGCCCAATACAATCTGGTGAAATTACCATTCTCACCCTTTCCGAATACCACACCAGGACGAACGATAGTGAGCTGACGATGAGCAGCATCACCATTCTGCCACTTCTCATGAATCTTCTCTGCCACCAACTTAGAGATACCGTATGCAGTATTAGGAGTTGGCAAAGTTGTTTCCTTCTTCAACTCCTCTGCAGCGCCGTATGGTGCAATACTAGAAGTAAACACAATCTTCTTGATATTCCACTTCTCTGCAAAAGCCACCACATTCTCTGCACCACGGATATTCGTCTCGAAATACTCATGATCTTCATGACCTGGAGTACGATGCACGGCAGCAAAGTTGAAGATGACATCATCCTCAGTAGGAGTAAATGGCAAGTTCTCGATAGGCTTGCGGATGTCATACTCAATAAAAGTAGACTGCAACTTCTCTCCATTACGCAAAGCTGGCTTGTAATCCTTTACTACCGGATTAGGAGTACCAGGCTTTACGATATCGAGGTTATATACTTGGGCGTTAGGATAACGCTCCTTAATCAAATTTGTAAGATGGGTACCGATGAAGCCGGTACCACCAGTGATAATATAATTCATTGTGATGATTCTTATTTTTGTTCGTTTACTGCATTTTCAAAATATCGGGTCAATCTCTCAGCTTCACTCGCAGCATCAAAACCATTTTGTTTTAAATAGCTTTTTCTACCTCTACGAGATTTCATAAGTAGAGCAGTCTCTTGAATAATGATGTCTGCCCATTCTTTAGCAGATTTACTTAACGCAATAAAATGACCAAGTTCTTCAATTCCTGCTTCACGAGTAATCGCATCAGAAAAGAAAACAGGCAGCCCTGCAGCCTGAGACTCCACGCCAACTATTGGAAAGCCCTCATAAAGCGATGGCAACAAGAAGGCATCAAAGGCATTATAAAACTGCCTTATATCTTCTCTTCTTCCTAGCCAACTCATTTTATCTCCAAATCCATATTCCGCAATCTTCGCCTTCATTTCCTGCTCCATAGAACCAATGCCGATGATGACAAAATGAGCATTTTCTTGACGTTTTTTGATTTCGTTCATCACATCAATCAAAAATAAAGGATTTTTCTGCTTCTCAAAACGGGCTATAGTGCCATATACTACTTTATCTTCCCAACCAAATTTCTTGCGAGTTTCCTCTCTTAACTGTGGAGAGAAATCATTTTTCTCAGCATCAACAGGGTTTAAGAAAATGGCAACTTTACCTTTTTGTGTAAAACCCTTGCCAAACTGATATTCTGCACTCTGAATACCATTTGCCATAAAATAGTTGCAGAAGCAATGAGAAAATCGTTTTAACACATTCTTCATTAGAGTTTTCTTCTTCTCCAATTTAGAAGCTGTTGTCAAGCTCTCACTTACACGAACCTTGATGCCAGCCATTTTTGCCACAAACAAAGGAAAAATGTTCATCGTATTGTTTGCCGCATAGAGCACATCATATTGTTCACGTTTATAAAGCTGATAAAGAGCTTTCATGTGACTAAGAATCTTCTGATAGGGAGGAACCACATAGACATGTCCTCCTAATGCTTCCACTTCATCAAAAGGAATACTATTGGAATCCTCATCCACTATCAAATCAAACTTCACTTTATCTGGAGAAAAGTTTCGCATGTAAGCCATTACCAAACTTTTCTGACCACCCGAATCGCATTTGTTAACGCTAATTGCAACCTTTATCATAAACTTCCTATTTTACAGATTCATTATAAAAAGTAGAGATACCATTTAACATGGGAGTCAACTCAACTTGTGCCAAACGTTGCATCTTTTCAGTATCCAAAACCATGTTAGACACATCCATAGGACGGGCATTCTCATAGACAATCTTAAAATCCTTCTTTGTGATAATCTTCAAGAAAGCAAGAATATCATTCACAGAATAACCTCTGCCACTGCCCAAGTTAACGGTCTCGTTGTAGACATCCTTATCTATCAACTGATAGAATACCTTTGCCAAATCATCAATATAGATATAATCACGGATTGCCGAGCCATCACCCCAAACTTCTACAGGTTTATCCTCCAAGATCTTACCAATAGCTACTGCTACCAATCCTTGTTTACCATGAAGATTTTGACCATGGCCATATGGATTAGATGGACGAACTATCAAGTACTTCAACTTTTCTGTACGATTTTTAAAAAGAATACTATTCTCCATCATTTGCTTTGACCAACCATAGTAAGAAATAGGTGCCATTTCATCTGTCTCAACAAATGGTAGCATCGTTGAACGATTACCATATATAGTACCACCAGAAGAGAAATAAACAAACTTGATATTCTCCTTGGCACAAATCTCCATCAACTTGATGGAAGGGAATATCATGTTCTTAAACTCATTGTTGAAATCATCATATCCACTGCCAGGAATCAGCGTAGACACAAGATGAACCACGATATCAATCTTGTTACCAATCAAAATCTTTTCAACCTTGTCGATATTACCTAAAGCCTCTCGGTAAATCTTTACATTAAGGCCATCAAGTCTCGACACATTGGCAAACTCTGGTTCTACAACAAAAACATTATATTTTTCGTTTGTCAAAAACTGCTTGACCAAACTGGAGCCAATAAATCCTGCTCCTCCTATAAAAAGTATATTCATATTATTTCACATTACTATTAAATCTCAACATAAAGAAATCCAAGTGCATAACATCTATAATTTCAACACTTACATAACTGTTTTCCGTCACAAAAATAGATGACTGTATACTATGTTATGAAATATAGCAGATCAAGATTTCCATATATTCAAAGTTTGTTGTTGGGCTAATTGTTGCATACTGTTAAAGAGCTTCGTTTTTTTAAAACAATCAAAACTATAAGCTAATCTAAAGTTTAACTCAACTTGCTCTCTTTTATTAATATCAAGACCTTTCTTTCCTAAAGTCTTTGTTAATAAAGCCATAACACATGTTACATCGTGTCCATGGAGTATCAAATGTTCGTCATTAGCTGCCCAGGTAATAGTATTCATAGCCTCAATGACTTCATTTATTTTTAAGGATGAACTTTGCTTATTATAATTTTTAATTGTATTAAGCAAAGCTTCATCTCCAGCAAAATCACCTTTTGTTATAAACTTTTGATATGGTAAATCTTTCTCCTTATCAGAATTCGCTTTCAACTTTAGATTTAATTCCATTTTTTTGTTTACTATTCTAAACAATCCCAATCTAATGCACAAATTAGAAACATAATTTCGAAAGTCCACGATAGAATCAAATGAAGCAAGCTTATTATTAGAATATAAACCTTTTGAAATATGTTCAAAAGCTTCTGAATACAAAATCATTATTTCAAGATCATGAGAATCGGTATACAAAATATGCGAATCTGTACGAAGCCCTCCCAAATGCCAATCATAGTCTAAATCAACTATAGCATAAACATAATTACCATGTCCATTTTTCGTTTTGACGCTATCATAAACTTTAAATACACTTTCTTTACCATTACATATTATAAAGGTAACTTTTTGAGTGTTTATAAACTTTACAAAAACATCTCTATCGTTTGTTCCCTCAACTAGAAAATACATCTCTTTCTTGTTTTCACCCATACAGATTTCATTAGCAAGTCTTTCTGCATCATAGCGAAAATCTGATAGTTCTAAATCATTCTTCATAATGCAATTCAGATGTAAGATTCCAATATGGCCCAATTAACGTAGGTGAATGTGTCGCCATAATGACCGTCATTGGGTTCAATTTCAATACATTCATCAAGTCCTCTACAAAATGTTTCTGCCAACCAACATGAAGAGATATTTCTGGTTCATCTATCAACAAAAGAGAGTTTGACTCAAGCATAAATAGCATTTGATAAAATAATATGAACAAATGTTGCTCTCCAGAAGATAATTCTTGGAGTTGAATTATATCATTTGTTTTTGTTGAAACAACTTTAAATCCCCCATTTTGAACAAATTGCACCTTCTTAAACAGCAGTTTGCTATTCATTATTTCCAAGAAAAGTTGCAGTTTATTAGCTAAATCTTCATAAGGCTTTAGTTTTTCTAAGCTATCCTTTACATATACTGACAATATTGTATAAGTCTGCAAATTTAGAGAATGAAAATCCAAAGGAAAATCTTTATCCGATTTTTGTTGTATACCAGTCTTTTGCAAGATATTTTGCCTTTCCTTCAACATTTCTAATCCATAAACCAATTCATTAATCAAAGAAGTTTTCACTTCTTTGATTACTTCAAAAGCCTGAATAATACGATTCGGAAAGCTTCTATCCAATTCGGCAGAGAGGTTTGCAGCTTCATTCATGGCAGAGCCAACCTTTTTCAATATATCCTTAGAACATTCATTTATCGCTCTTTTGAATTTATTCTGTTCCTCATCCAAATCATTATACTTATAAGGCATAATAATTCTCTCCGTAGTTATTAAATGCCCATTATATGCATCCATTACATCTTTTAGCCATTTAGGATAATTGTCTTTATTCTTTTCAGAAGTATCCAACCAATTTTTGCTAAGACTTGCAACCAGTTCAAATTTATCTTTCAAATCATACTCAGGTACATCCATAATGGCACCAAGATAAGATTCACGTAATTGTTTCGAATTTCGCAACAACTCTTGGAATCGTCCATATTTTTTTCGTCCTATTTTCAATGCACGAGAATCAGTAGATATTACTTGTCCTTTATACCTACTAAATTCAAATTTAAGTTCATTGAATGTTTTAGGCAGTCTCGATATTACGAGTTTATTATCTAATTCAAAATATATCGTAAAAGACTTGAACTGAACTTGGCATAAATATTCCAAATGATTTGTAAATATTGCAGATAACATACGTAACAATATGGTTTTTCCTAATCCATTTCGTCCTAACACCAAAGTGATTGGTGGATCAGAATTAAGTACTATCTCATGGTCAAAAGTTCCAAACAACCCGACCACACTAATTTTATCTATTTTCATTGAATATTATATTTTAATTGCACTAGTGTCTCTATGATTTATAATCTAGCTCCTGCTTATTAACAACCACGCTCCCGTCAGCCACATCCTTATAAACTATACACCCAGTACTAATCAGTAAATCTCCGTTAGAACATAACTACTGATTTTCTGTAGTTAGCACATCAACATTTACCCCAAAAACACATTAATAGTTTGTGATGTTAAAGCTACCCATCAGGCAGCCTTGACATTCACATTTTTGTTCGAGTTATAATTACATAGGATTAGGGACATGAAGTCTTGCTCCCCCTCCATCAGTCGGGTGATTATATCTTCTATATAATCGCAAAAAATAATGTCATTCAACTTACAGCTCTCAAAAAGTGAGAACATAAAAGCTATGTTTTCCGCACCTAAATGGCTATCGTTATGCAACCAGTTTAGCCTGTCCATAGCCAAGTGGCGGATCATTCGTTCGGAGCAGTTATCACAACTTTTGGATAATGATACTGAGAAAATGATTCTACTCTCATTTTCAAACACCTGCTTGAAGTCTTGGATGTTTTGTGAAATATCAATTGTATCCATAAACAAGCCAAACTACCTATTAGATATCTTTACAGAAGAGGGATGATTAAATCACCCCTTTTTTCTGTAAATCCTGGAATGCAGCAATCAACTTATCATAATCTTTTGTTGTCAATGCTCCTATATGTCCGACACGGAAGATAGTATCCTTCAGATCTCCACCATTAGGACAAATCCACATACCATACTCATCCTTTATCTTCAAGAAGATATCGTAAGCAGAAGCGGTTGTAGGATGAAGCGGTGTTACAGCATTTGATAAAGATTCTGATACGATTTCAAAAGGCAGATTTTTTATCTGCTCTCGAAAGTAAGTTGCCAAAGCACCGATTCTAGCAATTTCTCCTTCAACACCACCATTAGCGTCTATCTCTTTCAAACGAGCATTAATCTGGCGAAGAATACCAACAGCTGGGGTCCAAGGAGTCTGCCCACGTTCCATATTCTTCAATGCTATCTTCAAATCAAAGTATTGACATACACACTTAGTATTGTTAACTCGATTAATTGCCTTTGGAGAAAGTACCATTACAGAAATACCAGGAGGACAAGCCAACGCTTTCTGACTACCAGTAATCATAATATCAGCCCCCAACTCCTTCATATCAAAAGGATCAGCCAAGAATGTACTAATACAATCAACAATCAAGAAAAGCTGATTACGCTTACAAAAATCACTAATCAAGTTCATATCATAGTGAACACCCGTTGAGGTTTCATGCTTATTAACCAAGAAAGCCGTATATCCTTGTCCCTCATATGGAGCAAGATGCTCAGCTTTTAACGCCTTACCATGTTCTAGCTTGATTTCCGTATAAGGAACATGATGAAGTTCAAGCAATTCGACAAAACGATGTCCAAAACTACCTCCATTCACAACCAATGCCTTATCATCAGATGTGAGGGTATTCATGATAGCAGTTTCCATCGCTCCTGAACCTGAAGAGGTTAAGAATACAACTTTTGAATCATCTGAAGCTTTAGCAAACTTCTTGATGAGTTTTTCGTTCTCAAACATAACATCAGAAAACTCAGATGTTCTAAAATAAGGTACCTGTTCGGCACCTATTGCGCGTACAGCTTCACTTGACTGTACAGGTCCTACTGTGAAATTAATCATTATTTTAATACTTAAAACATTTTCTTTAAAACTTTCTTTACCAAATGCTTTACATGAGCATAAACAGGTTTTTTATCTTTAGAATTGTAATAGAATAAACAATCTGCTGTCAATAATTGATATAACCAATTGAATATACAAATTTTTCCTGTTAACACGGAATCTTTAAAATCCATAGGTTCAACAAGCCCAACAAATTTGGTACGTTTGACTTGTAAATTTGAGTTTATCTCATGTGTCAAACAACCTTTTGCCCAATTATATAATAGATTGACTCCACCAAAGGTCATAGGATAGCTCCATGTTGAATTTCTAAAGTTAATCTCTAAAAAGTATATGGTCCCGTCTTTTGCCAGAAGAAACTCAGCTTCAAATATGCCAGTAAAGCCAACTTTTGCTATCATTTTTTTCACTCCTTCAACAATATTTTGCTCAGCAGTTTTGGTATACTTAATATAATTACCATATGAACCAGGCTTTGCTCGTAAATAGGTTGCCTTAAATGGCATGACAACATTTTGACCATTATTTATCGAAAACGAATCATAGCAAAATTCCGTTTGTTTCTCTATAAATTCTTCTACAAGAACAGTTTCACTTTTTATGGATTTATAAGCATCTATCAATTCTTCTTTCGTTTGACAAATATGCACATCCTTTTTCCAACCTCCCTCAATAGATTTTATAGACTTTGTAATTACAGGATAACGTAAACTATGGGGAAGTTCACCACGTTTTAATTCCTCAGCTTTAGGAATATTAAAACCACATTCCAATCCCAATTTACTGATAGCATCTTTATTCATATAGTGTGATACTATTCCCTGTTCTTTACCATGAAAGAAATAAAATTTATCTTTAATTTCATTATAATGTAAATCAAGAAAACTACCGACCCAATCATCACATGAAAAGACAAAAGGCTTTTCATGTTCATTGCCAAATTTTTCAATAAGGCAATTATAACCCTGTTGTACAGAATCTACAATATAGACATCCCCAACATAACGACTATTATTTGTCAAATGAGGAGTATCACTATAATGTGGATGCAATATCACATCAGGGATAATACCTACTTCTCCCAAACTTCTAACAGCACCAAGCGTATTGTAATGGTCGGAACCGAAAATTACGAATTTGTGCTTTCTTAATTCAACATCTATATTCTCCATAATTTATTTATTTTTTAAATATACTTTTATATCATTTATCATCATAAAAGCTACCAGGATAAAACCCAAATAACCATTCATGCCATAGATTACATTCAATAAAGGACGATAAGGTACAAAGCATGCAATTAAGCAGCCAACGATACCACCAATAATAATCAAAACCTTATAAAGTTTAGTACCATCCGTTGAAATTACACGAATACCAGTCCAAAGTAAAGGACATGCAGAAGTGTAAATACCAAAGAAAATAATAACTGTAAATACGACCGCCAGCATAGGATGAATACTCTTTGCCAAAACTAAAGCAGGAATGCCAACATTCCAAGTTTCATCAATATTTGCAATCAAAGCTACGCAACAAACTATAGCTGCAGCAAAGATAGCAAGAGTAGAAAGCAACATACCTATGTTAACTTCCTTCTTGTTATGGTTAGCACCAATCTTACTTAAGAAGGCTGCAAACCACAATATCACAAATCCGCCATACGAAGCACCAGAAGCAAATGGATTACCATCTCCTACTTGAGTAATCTCATACTTACCGCTATCTACAGCTTGCAATCCTTCCGCAAAATGAGGGAAACCGCTAATAGCTGTCCAGATAGCAACAAAGATAATGAGTACTACAATAATAGGACCGAAGATACCCAATGTCTTGACAATACGATTCAAGCCAAAGACTGCTGTCACGATGACCAATGCTGCAAGTATAGCTGCACCAACACCATTAGGCAATCCCCACTGCTCCATAGCAGTAGAATTGGCACCTCCACACATTACCACAAAGCTCATATAGCAGAACAAGGCTGAGAAATAATCAAAAAATTTGCCGATATATTTTCCGCAATATGCCTTGTAAATATCTCCATTATGCTTTACATGCAAACGATGGCCATTTGATATAAACGAGAGATTGGTATATACATATATAACAGCACATACCGCTATTACTACCCAGAACTCACTACCATAAGATGCCTCATATTGCATCACCTCTTGCATTGTAGCAAAACCGGCACCAATATAGAATGCTATACAAGCACCACAAAACTGTAAGATTCTCTTAAATTTATCCATTATACTTATTTGTTACTGAAAGCAAACTCAACGGCTAATACAAATCGTGGCTGCTTGGTAAGAATATCATTTGCCCAAGCATAAAGGTTGATATTCTTATGAGAATAATAACAACCCATAGACAAATCCACATCCTGATCAAACTTCCAGGAATGAATAGCACCTACCATAGGAGTAATACTGTTTCCCTTGCCTGGAAGATCAAATGTATGACCGATATAGCTCCATTGCTTAGCGGAAGTTAATTCGTCCTCATTATTCTCCAACCAGGTATCGGTTACATAAAACCATTTACCATCCTTCGTAATATTACCATTGATATAAAGAGCCGATGTTAAATAACTGAATTTGTGATGATCATTCAGATCAAAAGATGGAGTCAGCTGTGCACCGATCTTCAAATAATCATTTATCTTTGTTCCACCTCTTACGATATAACCAATATAATTAGCAGCACCATTGGTATATAAGTCAACACCTGTTTGAAAATGGTTACCAATACCATATTGTAAGGTAGAATACGTTTCCCAAGTATCAGCTTTGGCTCTATATTTCATGGAAGAATATCCATATAGTTTCTGGTCACCAACGGTAGTGCCGAAGTTAGGAATTTGAGCACATATATGCATTGAAGATGCAAGAAACAATACATAAAGAATTGATTTCTTTATCATAATTCAAAAAAGTTTTCTTTGTTCATAAATTGTTCCATCACTTGTGCCATGCAAATACTCTCTTTTCTACGCAAACGGGCAGAAGAGAAACGTTTGTTTACTATACAACTGATGAATTCCTGTATCTCATAACGCAAACCAAAACCATCCCATTTATAGAAATACTTTTTATTATCGTTTTGGTTTTCATAACGCAACTCAAAATAATCCGTCTTCCACCATGGTGCTGGCACATAAGCATATCCCTTGGTTCCTGAAATCACCAAGCATCCTTCTGTTTTTACACCCAATCCTACCTTAAAAGAACAAGTAGCTTTAGGATAATGGAAAACTCCACGTGTATAAACATCAATACCATTCTCCATACGAGAATAAAGATTCAAATTCTCATAATTGATACCCATTAACTTGATTATAGGTAATAACGGATAACTTCCTTCCTCATACATAGAACCACCCGCTTGCTTAGAATCAAATTCACGACCATTCTTGTCTAGAAGTTGTGACAAAGAAGCTTCTATGTCAACCACATCACCTATCAATCCTGATTTTATAATCACCATTAAGTGATTAAAAGCAGGACAATGAGCCGTTTTGTTTGCTTCCATTAAAATGACCCCACTATCTTCAGCCAACTGATATAGTTCTTGTGCCTGAGCCTTTTCTAATACCAAAGGTGTTTCACAAAGCACATGCTTATGAGCAAAAATTGCGTCTTTAATATCTTGGTAATGAGAAAGATGTGGTGTTGCAATGTAAACTGCATCTACAGAATCATATAAATCATCTACATTTTGACAAGCAATTACGTTTTCATGCTTAAATACATAATTCTTTCCTTTAGCCTCATCAATATCATAAGCAGCAACAACATCAACACCACTAACTACAGATGCTTCAGAAGGAAATCTATCTGCCACACGACCACAACCGATAATGCCAACCTTTACAACATCCTGCGATTCGTTACGAAGCATTGTAGATGATATACCTTGAGTTCTTGGCAGATAAACAACCTCGCAGAATTCATTAAGGTAATCAAACTTTCCCTCCCAATCCGAACCTATGGCAAAAACATCAACATTATATTTTTGAATATCATCGATTTTTTGACCAACATAGTCCTCAATAATAATCTTGTCAGCATACCCAGTAGCTTTAACAGCTTCCACACGTTCCAAGACATTATTGCGAACATTTAATTTTCCTCTATCTCTATCAAAGCTATCATTGGTGACACCCACTATAAGGTAATCTCCCAATTCCTTAGCTCGACGTAAGAGATTTATATGACCTTGATGAAGAAGGTCATACGTGCCGTACGTAATAACAGTTTTCATATCTTACATTTTTATACCCATAATCTTAAGAACTTTTTCACAGAAGTTACCTTTCATGTCCTCATTCACAAGAGCATTTATTTCTTTTCTCTCTTCTTTACAAGAATCAACACCATCTGCCAGGTTTTTCACGAACTTGCAAACATCATCATATTTTCTGATTCTCATTCCTGGACGATATTTATCTGGATCCATAGCGAAACCACGTTTACCAGCATAATCATCAATATCATCTTCTGTAAAACCAATAGGACGGTCCAATAATAAGAAATCATAGAAAATAGAAGAATAGTCTGTAATCATTGCATCACACTGCTTCATAAAGCGATACAAATCCATTCCTCTTCTTAAGAATTCTTGATGGCTAAGCAAAATGAAATGATCCATATCTACAACATCGTATTTCGACAAATCTTGTTCAGGATGTAACTTCACTACTATTTTTACTCCAAGTTCCTTTAAATATGAATTAAGGCGTTGGAAATCTTTTATATCAACAATTGGTAAAATTGGCTGTTCTTCTGTAGTATCCTGCATATTCATACTAACAGATTTTCGGAAAGTTGGTGCCCAAAGAATAATTTTTTTATATTCACCAAAATCATACTGAGGATTTGGCAAATACAGCGGGTCACATTTAGGATTTCCTGCTATAACAATTTTAGATTCCGGAACACCATAAATGCGAGCTTGCGGCTTTATGAAGCATTTACCTGTTGCCATCACATATGTATAATGCTGACTCTTGGTGCTATATTTAGACTGTCCTTCTGAAGCATCCTTGAACGGCATACCATGCTCCATGTGAATTATAGTTTGGTCTTTTGCTGGTTCTATCGGAATTTTTCCAATACAATAAAAAACGTATTTACTTCTGAAAAAAGAAAGTATAGCCTTTATTGGTCCTACAAATTCAACATTATGAGGAGAATCAACCAAATATTTTTTGTAATCCGAAGAGGATACAATTATTCTGTACTTTTTATTATATCCATTGTCTATTAAATATTCATATACAGCACGATTGTTATCTCTAAAACTCAAGTTACAATAAAGTAAAATTTGAGAATCTTTATGAGAAAACAAACGATTAATTTTCGATAAAATCGGAAACAAATTATTGTAAAGAAAGAACTTTACTTTCAAATTCTTTATAATCATTTTGGTAACAAACTTTTAAAATCATTGTACATTCTTGTCTGTATTTTGTCTATCTGATGGTTGATTAATCCACAATCCCAAGACTTTTTAGCATATTCATTAATCAATTGAGGATTATCGACTATTTTCATAAGACTTTCTTTTATACTACACTTGTCCGTTATACAGATAGCAGCATCATTTCTCACCAAATAATCTGTTGAAGCAGTCATACCTCCAACCGCCAATATACACTTCGCTGAATAGAAATAGTCTACCAATTTTGTTGAGAAAGAAGCTCTATAGAATTGATATTCTGATTTTTTAAAAGGTTCAACATGCAGCAGTATATCCGCCCCATCCATAACTTTCTGCTTTTTCTCATTAGGAACGGGAAGATTTAGCCTAGAAGAACCATCAATATTCAGTGCAGCCTTCATCTTATCATCTGTAGGTGATAAGGTATAGATATTCAACATCATTTTTGGTCCATCTACATTTATATCACGAATGGCCGATGCTAGTAACGCTAAAGTTTTCCATCTTCCAGCCCCAATATTTCCCATATACACGAGCTGAATAGTATATTCAACTTTCTTTTTCTCTAAAGTTTTACTTGCGTCAAAATTATATCCCTTAAACATCAAACGACAATCTTTCTTAAACGCCAACTCGTATTCATCCTTCATCAGATTAGAAATGACATAAAGAAATTCACTAGCCTGAGCCGTTTTATAGAGATAATGACGTTGCATCATTTTGCGAATCCAAAAGATTGGCGACAAGTTTGAATGGTGCAATGAATAATAATCATCCCAAGGATAAGTAACCAACGGAATATTCTTGCGATTCTTAACATAAAGCATCAGGTTACTAATCAAAGGATTATCAGGTAATGTACCAAAAATCAAATCCGGATCAAAGTCATCTATAAATTGATTAAACTCTTTCGTCTTCCAACTTTTAGAAAGTCCTGCGAGTTCCTCTACAAGAAAAAATACGGGCCATCTCAGCATTTTCATCTTCTTGAAAAAAGAAGAAAACTGAGTTTTTTCTGTCTGAGAAGAATCCTCTATTTTCATCCGTTCACCTACTACAAGATTCGGCTTAAATATTCTCTTCATCATCTTGATGATAGAGATGTGATAATAATCTTTAGCAAGAATATTTTGCGGCATTCCATTACGCACATAAATATGTGCAAATTCATACTTATCTTGCGTGTTTGCAAAAATATTTGAATATGAGTTACCGATATTATTATCTTCACGCCACGGAAGATATGTTATTACTAAAACTTTTATTTTTCTTTCCATCTTACAATTTTCTTATAACCTTACAAGGATTTCCTGCTGCAATACAGGCAGAAGGGATATTACCACAAACAACAGAACCTGCACCGATAACAGAATGAGCACCTATATGACTTCCCTTCAAAACAATAGACTGAGCACCAATCAATACCCCTTCTTCTATCACCACAGGTCTTGTCTTAGTCTTCTTGTCTCCATTCATTCTGTCCTCATAGCTCAAGCTATGACAATCCGTATCCATTATCGTTACCAAAGCACCAATTCTTACATCATTACCTATGACAATTTTCTCATCACACCATATTGTCGGAGAACTCATCCCCACATTATGTCCTATAGTCAAATTTGCCCCCCTATTTACGAAAATACACCCTCTCATATTTCTTGTTATCGGATTAATAGCTTCACCACTAAAGGCAGTAAAGTTATCTCCTATTGTCAAAGAAGCTTTATTGTATAACTTCAAATAAAAACGATTTTTCACCTTGAAATTATTACCTATATTAGCTCCTGCAGACTTGAACATCAATCTATTGAAAGGTTGATAAAAGACCTGTCGCACAAAACGAGGAATAAAAGTTAATTTATGTATCAATCCCATAATACTATTTTATATACATGTTACTAATTTTCCGATATGATTTTTTTATACAAATCTATATATTTCGTATATTGTAAATCTTTGTTATAATCATTTTCTGCTCTTTTCCTGCAAGCATCCATATAATAACCCTTTCCATTTTTCAAAACACGTCTAATCGCCGTAATTAAGCCAGCCATATCCCCTGGCATTACAGCAATACCCGTATCTTTTGTTATCACTTCCGCACTTCCACCAGAAGAAAATGCGACAAGAGGAGTACCACATGCCAAAGCCTCAATGTTTGTTGTCGGAAAATTATCCTCAAGTGTCGGATTGATGAAAACATCAGCTTCTGAATACAAACCTACCAGCTCATCCGCCGTCTTTGTTCTCTGTATTCCAATAACTCTAGACATTGCTGGCAATAGCTTTTCTTGTCCTTTGAGCAATCCCACAATTACCAACACCTCATCGTCGTGAAGCAAAGTCGGCAACTTCAACAGATACTTTCTTCCTTTACGAGGTGCCAAACCACCAGCCACGGCAAGAATCATCTTTCGATTCCCTATGCCATATTCCTCTCTGACATTGCTCTTGATGGGACGGAACACCTCTGTATCCACACCATTGTTGATAACCACACAAGGTTTGTCCTTCAAGAACGAGAACCGCTGCAAATCGCAGAGCCATTGCGATGGAGAAACAAAAGTGATATGGAGAGGTGCGAACAGTCGCTGTTTCATCTTATAGTTCCAAGGAGAAGGATCTATCTGCGCAAACGTCTTGGGATACTCCCTCAAGCTTGGGCAATAATGACACCCTGTCTTCCACTTATCACATCCTGAGTAATCAAAGTAAGCACAGTGCCCTGTAAAAGTCCAACAATCATGCATCGTCAGAACGCAAGGAATATTTTTCTTGGCAATATATTCCAAGAGTATACGAATATTTACATAATGGTTATGAATGTTATGCATGTGGATGATGTCTGGTTGCACCTTATCAATCCATGCCAAGAGCCTCTTGGTCTCAGCCTTGTTATTAAATCCATGATGTCCTATTGTTTTTGTCCAGAGCTTACTAACAAGTAATTCTCGGTCACTCTCTATGCGATAGACAGTTTCCTTCTCCTCACTTGTCGGATTATAACCAAATCCAAAGGCGGCATAGCTTTCTATACCATCAGCCTCTGCAACCTCCTTTATTTCTCTCATGATTCGGCCGGTACTACCATAGCCATAAAATGTATTTATCTGAAGTACTTTCATCTTTTTTATATTTTATAATCTTTGCAGGAACACCTCCTACCACTGCATAGTCAGGAACATCCTTAACCACTACAGCATTAGGAGCAATTGTTACATGATTACCAATTTTCCCCCCAAGTATCTTTGAACCAACACCTATAAAGCAATGATGTCCTATCGTAGGGCAACCATTTTCTTTAACTCTAATCAGTACACCTAGATAGATTGTTGCGTAATCTCCAATTTTAGCACCAACATTTACAACAATACTGCCATCGTGATAAATCAGTAGTCCTTTACCAAAAGAATCAGGATCAATCTGAAAACCTGTAAGAAAAGACTATCTCCTTAATGCTTTATAACGTAACAATAAGCAAACTGTATGATAAACAGAGGTCAAAGAAAACGTTTTCCGAAGTATAGAATTATTCAAATGATATTCGGAATGTCGAAGGTTACGCAGATAAGAATAGATGTTCCATTGAGTACTCTGAGGAGATGTAACTATACGATTCTTCATGCGCTTGATAAAACCTTTATTAATCTTAGAGTATAATTGACCATCAATAAAAAGATATTCTTTGAGTTCTTTTCTTGTTATTATCATAATAAATTATCTAAAATAATTGATCTATAAGGAATTGTATCTGCCATTCCATGATTAGCAGCTATTACAATATGCAACAAAAACAAACATACGTAAATGGTTATGCCTATTAATCGCATAGATTTATCCTTAATTAACTTCAATAATGATGGTACAAGAATGAGTAAAGTTATCATCTGATAAAAAGATACTCTAAACGCTACCTCAAATAAATTGGATAAAGACAAAAACATCAAACCTATCAAAGAACATGCCTGAACGTAATATTTTAAATTCTTATCTACATTCTTACACAGATAAGGAACTAAACAAAAAGCTATCATAATAACAATATTAGTCTTGGCCCCCGTAACGCCTGAATCAAGATATAAATCAACTTTTGATTCACCAAACAAGCCACTCGTTGCAATAAACATAAAAAGTGTAGAAGCTAATATGTAAATAGCACAAACACCCAGAGTTACTATTAATAATCTATGTTTTGTTTTAGTCATAAAAATGACAAATGGCAAAAATAGCATAAACACACTTGAATTATGGAATAAGTAACCTATCAATATGAGTATCAAGAAACAGATACATTTCTTATCATACAAATATACCAAAGAATACATACAAATACTCATAGCTAAAGATTGGCGCATTAGAGAAAAACCATTCCAATAGAAGAATAACATATATCCGAAGACAACCATCCAAGGAACAGTAATCTTCCTAAAATGTAAGCATGTAAAGGCAAGCATTGTCATCTTTATCAATGCAGCCATAAACATATATAAATTGATAGTACCAACTTTTCCACAAAAATAGCACAACAGATGATATCCATATTCATTTGTGTCAAGATTAGACAAAAATGTTCCTACATTATTATAGTGTAATGAATCATAAAAATAATTGGAACCATATCCCAACATGTCAGTACCTAAGTTCCAATCTCTACATCCTTCTATTATACTTGGAAAAAGAATTAATAAAGGAAAGAACACATAAAAGAGGATTTTATTTCTATCATAACTACTTATAGCAATATGAGCAAGAATAGAAGTAAAGATTCCTACAAATAAATAAAATAACATATTTTAAATATAACTTATTTTCCTCAAAAGTATATAATTCTCAAGATTTTAAAAGGAATTTTTCCAATTCTTTCGCCACAATAGGCCAAGAAAAATTCTCTTTTACATAGTTAGACAACTTAATATTTACATCCAATTTCATGATATTTAACATTTTTGATATAACAATATCCGCATTCATTGGACAAATTGATAAATCATCATTTGGCATATAACTATTGTCTGCAAAATCTGTTGCTATCAATATATTACAACCAACTGAAGCGGCTTCCAATAATGCATTATTGGCAGTGAACCTCTTAAGCGGTAAAAATAGACAAGTTGTTGTTCTATATAAATCACGTAATTCTTGATCTGTGATACCAGACAACACCTTAACGTTTTTGTTAGACTCAAAATAATGATGATTCATTGCATTAGTAACAACAATCACTTCTGTATGCGGTGATACCTGTTCTAACTTTGCAAATATTTTGCTAGCAAAGGCAAAATCACGCAGCCAATTACCAACCATCAATACCATATCTTTACTTGCTGTATTCATAGGACTATAAAAATCAGAACAAATACCATGAGGGAAAAAATGAACGTTATCTTTTTGGGTCACATCCTTAAAAAGCTGAATTTCTGAATTTCCAACAAGAATAATCTCATCTATTTTCTTCAACCTTTCTATCCATTTAGTACTATCCTTGAACCAAGAAAATGGTTGATGAAAGGTAACAACAACTTTGTTTCCTCTTGAATGCATAAAAGGGAAAGGTATATAATTGTTTTCACCATATATAAAATGAAACGTTACATTACCTTCAAAAATGGATAGCAAAGAGCACTGCAAAAGATAATATATTCTTTTCAATCTACTTAAAATTTTCTTACAAAGAGAGGAAGAATGCAAATATTCAAAATATTCCTGCGTATCAATAACATAATCATAATTTACATATTCCTTTACATGATGATAACCAGCATGAGTTCCTTTATGATGTTTAAAGGCAAAACCGATATAAACTAATTTTCTTTTCATTATCTGTATTTTAATTTTAAAATTTGAGAAACACTTACTTAATCGATTTCTTCAAAAACATTTTTGAACTTTCAATTAAAGATGATAATTTTAAATTGACTTCATCCCAATTAATAGGTGTAGACAAGACATGCTCTACTTCTTCGCCATCTGCACATATCCTGCCTTCTAAACCTAATTGAGATAACAGAGAATCAAATCTGTCCGCTCCTCTAGTTCTATTTATAAAAACAGCAAAAGGAGTGTTAAATATAATACTAAACACCATGCCATGAAAAGAATCTGTCATTACAAAACTAGAGTTCTTGATATTGTCAAGCCAATCTTCTATTGATGGTTTAGGACTATTGTCTTTCTTATCATTAATAATATTAAACGAAGGTAAGTTCAAGCTAAATTCAACTTTCTTTATGATATCGTCAACTATTGAACTATTATCTAAAATATAACAACAAATTCTTCTCTTTTGAATAGAACTGTTTTTATTTGATATAATACCATCATAACATTCTTTCGGTAACAAAAATGTAGGATCCAAAACCACCTGAGGTGGTGTTTGAGTTTTCCAACCAAAGCTTTTTATTGCATCTAAGCCACTTTTTTCCCTAATAGAAACTGCAGCAAAATCAGCAATCAGTTTCTTACAACGCAGGATTTCAACATCTGTATATTCCGGAGATGCTGTACCAAAAGATGCTGCGTAAGATATCTTCTTTACATGAGTATCTGTTATAAACTCAAAGAAAAAATCTTCTATTTGAGAAACATATATAGGACGCCAAACCTGATCACTTCCAACAACAACTATATCATACTTACCTTCACATTCCTTTGTCATCTGAATTGTAGAATAAAAAGGGTTTGTTTTAGGTGTAATATACTTCTCTACAAAAGATTGCATATTGCATCCCTGTATCTTTAAGTCTCGCTCATTATCCATAATTAGAGCGCCATGAGGCATCCCCAATAATATCTTCACTATAGTCTTCAGTGAATAACTGATTCTCTGCTTTATAGCAGGCTTATTAGCTCTTCTGTTAATGAGCTCTACATCATGCCCCATCCGCTTTAAGACAGTCATCAAAGCATAAGCCTGAAGATACCCACCATAATTATTATTGAATGGTAATGTTAATATTCCTATTTTCATATCAATGCCATTTTATATTTTCCCTAATCACTTTTGCTGGAATTCCGCCGACTATAGTGTGAGCCGGTATGTCCTTTGTCACTATAGCACCAGCTGCTACTATCGCCCCATCACCAATCGTAACACCTTTTAAGACTTGAGCACCTTGTCCTATCCAAACATGGTTACCGATTTTAATCGGTTCTGAAATTTTATAACCAGGTTCTTCTATCGTATGGCCATCAAACGAACGAATAACAACATCACGACCGATAGTGCAATCCTTACCAATCTCTATGATATCGCCACAAGTAATCTGCACATTTTCATTTATAAAACCTCCATGAAGTATTAAATGTCCTCCTCTAATAACTCTTACATAAGAACCTGCAAACATTGTAAACTGATTATTTACTGTCATCATTGCATTTTCCTCTAATAACAATCTTGTTTCCTTATGTGAACCTTTTACCTGCGGAGTTCCTATTGTAAGTGCTTGGTTCAGATTCAATAGTGAGCCTTTCTGTAACTCAATCACCGAATTTCGATAATTCTTAACGACAAGTCTTTTACCTTTCTTGATATGAGAAGAAACAATATTCAAAGACAAAAAGGTTTTCCAACTTCTGATAGAAACACCCAACATGCAGATTAGTTGCAAAGCTATTTTCAACTTACGGGCATAGTTTCTTATTTTTCTCTTTAATCTGTTTTTGAATGTAGGCAAAGGGAAAAACTTTTCTGCGACTTGATCAAATGGCATTTTATCTAAAGCATTAAAGAAGGTATCTCTGTTTGGTTTAGCTGGAGTCAAGGAAGAATTCAACGCAGGATTACCTGCTTCAGCATCCTTCATCGTAAACTGTCGCCAATTGATTTTATCTTTGATTGCATCAAACAGAGCTTTACCTTTATCTGAATTTATCATGACTAGGGAAGTTCCCCTATCCTGGTCCATAGAAGGATCAACATTCTCTATTCCCCAAAAATCTGCTAATGTAATATCTGCCTTTTGCGGAAAGCCTTTGAATGTACACTGGTAGCAGGAAGGTCGAGCAAAATTACCGCTCTGCAAATAACCGATAAAGAATAAGTCATGCCAACGATCCTTGCAATATTCCTGTCCATTTTCAAAGTTCACTCGCATAGAGAAGTTATGCCATCCCCACTTCTTGTTCTTAAACTTAATCTGTGTTGCCTTTGAACCGTATTGCTTCTCCAACATATCCATATAAGACAGGAATACCTTAGGAGAATTAACACCACGACAAATGAAATCACAGGTGGTCAGATAGTCATACTCCTTGCGCAAGAACTTATACAATCCTTGAATCTGACATGGAGCACCACAAAAGAATACTTTTTCACCTGCTTTCAACAAATCTCGGACTTCTTTGTAAACCCCTTCCATTGAACTCTGGAGGTACTTGGAACTTCTAATTTCAGGGAGTAGTTGACGGTCTGGTGATACGATATGTCTTACGGTATGATCTTTGTTGTAGATAGCTCCACCTATATATGCATTCTGCTCATACATCGCCAATGCCAACATCGAATGAATGCCGCCAGATGTACTATCTGTACGAATAGCCTCATCTTTGGTATAAGCAGCATATACTAAAGGCTCATCATAACGGATTACATTATCTGCCTTTGTCAATACCGGACAGGTCTTCTGACACAAGCCGCAATCAATACATAAGTTCTGATTTATCTCTGGATACCAGAAACCTTCCTTATCAGTCAGAAAGGTAATGGCTCCCTTTGGGCACACATCACCACATGCATTACAGCCACAACACTTAGATTTTTCTATTATTTCCTTCATAAAATTTGGTTGTCTTTCAATTCCTCTATAATCATCTTGGTAAATTGTTTTCTGCCATGAAGATTGAAAAAGAATGAATTGATATATAATGAACTATCTGTAAATCGACTATCCTTCAAATGATTTAATACTGGACATTTTTGAGTATTGGCCTCATTGACATAAGCCAAAATCTGATTTTTGACAAAATCTTCTGAGAACCTATTGCCTAAATAATCTGTAACAGGCAGGATACATATAACTGGACGCAGCTTTCTATCTAAACAAAACTGAATCATCTCATGCAACAGATGAATATTGCGATTGATATTGGTTTTATTGATATCTGAGAGAACCAGGTTACTGATGTCAATATCAAATTCTCGATTCCAACAATTAATCCAAAAGTCAGCATCTGCTTTCAACTGCTTTGCATCCATAGGATTTTTGTCAAGTAACAAACGGTTTGAAGCCGCAGGAATATCCTTAATTAATCGCTTAATTTTCTTAGGATGAAACAGCAGAGGATAATCAATATATGCTGTCTTGGTTTTCTTAGAATATCCTACAATATCTTTGTCCGGTAAAATGCCATAATACTTCAGATGCTCACCAAATGGATGGCGATATAAAAAAAAATTTAGAACACATATTGGTATCAATACAACAGCATTATCGGCTAAATGATGGCATTCTTTACGTAGTATAGCAAAGTCGTATTCCAAAGATTGAGGACCAACGCCCCAATTCATTGCCTTCACATTTAATCCATCATAATTGAAACAAAATTTAGGATGATTACTACCAAGATTTACCAGCTGCAAACCAGTAGGTATGCTATCATCATTACAAAACTTCTCTGTATCAGCAAAGATGTTTCGGTAAGCATTTGTTCGTTTATAGAGAGCATTCAAAGCAAAAGCTCCAACTAAACACAATACAAATAAAATTATTATAAAAAATATCATATAAAGATTATTGAAGTGTCCAGCCTCCATCAACTGAGATGATTTGGCCGATTATATTATTTGAAGAATCACTAGCAAGAAAAGTAGCTAAGCTTGAAATTTCCTCAACCAATGTATATCGCTTTGTTAAATGGCTTGGCATAAAGGCATTATCTTTAACATCCTTTCCCTTAACACCATCATGTATATTAGTAACGACATTGCCAGGAGCAATACCATTAACCACAATACCATAATGAACAAGTTCTTTCGCCAATCCTTTTGTTATACAAGTAGCACCCCATTTAGAGACAGAATAAGGATCAAAACCAGACTTAATGCCAGCTATCGAAGTTATGTTTATGATTTTACCTTTGATATCATGGCTCACCATATATTTTCCTTCTGCCTGGCACATAAAGAAGAGAGCCTTTTGATTAATATCTGCACATTTATCAAAACTAGCCTCAGTTATGGAATCCCAAGATGCAGCATCATAGACACCTGCATTATTTACGAAAACGTCAATTGGACCATACTTCTTATCTAACTCTGCAATATTATCAGAGGCAGAATGGATATCTGCAATATCCCATTTTATAGTATGTATCTCTGGGTACTCAGCATTTAATTCCTTCAGATTCTCTTCCTTTCTTCCAGAAACTATGACTGTAGCTCCTTCTTCCATAAAGGTCTTGGCCATATTTTTTCCAATACCACTTGTACCACCAGAAATAAAGATAGTCTTGCCTGCCAAACGTTTATTTGGTTGAGTAAAAGAAACATTAACTAAAACTACGCCCCCCGATTTAACATATTTCAACATATTCTTAAAATACTGTACATACTTTCTAATCATAATTTTACCTTTTAAAAATTGAACGAATTTTATTTATCACAAAAGTTCTCATATTCTTATCAAGACCTAAGAAATAGATCAACAAAGATGATGACAGCACACTTACTATACCAACAGAAATAAATCTTAGCCAACCATCACTCATCATATAATAAGTTGTATATGGCAGAACAAACATCAATGCGCCAATTGGAAAGACCCTACAATATACAGACTTATAGAATGGTAAAAGCGATAATCCAATATATTTCTTTAAGCACAACAGATCAAACAGAGTTTCAATGAACCAAGGAATAACATTCACGATAAATACTGTTACTGGAGATGCTCCAAGTTTTAATAGAATATAACTAACGGGCAAAATCATCAAAAGAGCTCCACCTGATGTAATGTTTGCCAATTTCATCTTACCTACTGCATGAATCATCATAACTATAGGACGAGATATTGTTTGAACTACGGACTGTATCAATATAATCCTCAAAAATGTAGGGGCATAAGCAGGATATTCACCAAGCCATATATGCAACACAAATTCTAACTCTATGAATAGAGGAACTAGGATAAAAAGCAAGAGGAAGGCTGCAAGTTTGGAATTTACTGTAGATAACTTTATCATCTGGTCCGTTTCTCCAGCTGCATAATGCTTTACTATCTGAGGGTTAACAGCCATCTGGAAGTTATTAACGAACTGCAGCACTATTCCATTTACCTGAAAAGCAATACCGCGAGCAGCATTCACTATCGTACCAAAGAACATATTCAAAAGTATGTTGACTCCTTCCCCCTGAAATGTAACAGCAGCACAACCAAATATATTCCAGCCAGAGAAGTTCATCATTTCCTTGAAAATCTTCTTATCAAAAGCCTTGCTAAATTTACACTCCTCATAATGCCTTCTACAATATATATTATAAATTAAAGCAGAAATACAGTTCACGACGAGAAAGAGAAAACCATATAATATCAATTTATCGTAATCAACAACTTGAATAAGAAAAACTATCAAGAGTTTCATTACTACATCAAAGATACTCATGTACGCATAGATATCCATTTTTTCATGAGATATCAAGCTAGACATATATGGTACTTGAATTACATTGATAAGCATTGTTATACAAGAAAACTGGAAAACCCAAAAGGCTGCATCCATTCTCCCTGGTTCAATATTCATCTTGTTATATAAAAACCACAAGCCTATAGTTTCGACTAAAAAGAATAGTATAAAAGCCAATAAGCCGTGAAGTGCCATAGCTGTATTAAAAACCTTATGTAGCTTTTCCTTATTGTTTGCTCCTAATTCAAAAGTTAGAAAACGTTGTGTTCCTGTGGCTAATGTTCCATTTATAAAAGTGAACATTGTTACAACACCTCCAACAACATTATACAATCCGTAATCAGAAATACCAAGAGTTTGTAAAACAACCCTCGAAGTATATAGACTTACCAGCATAGTGATAAGCATACGGAAATACAAAAGCAATGTATTCTTCGCTATTCGCTTATTATTATCTGATGCTTGATTTGACATAAATTATTTTCCAAATTCTTTAATTCTTTGTTCTTCTTTCAAGGAGCAAACAAGCAGCTGTCCATTCTTCTCGGCAACGATATAGCCATCCAAGCCTTGAACCACTACCTTGCTTTCATCGGCTGCATGAACCACACAGTTCTTACATTCATACAAGCGGATGTCCTTGCCAACTTTGGCATTGCCAGCCTCATCTTGTGGAAGCAAGGTGCGGAGGCTGCCCCAGCTGCCTAAGTCGCTCCAGCCAAACTCGGCTGGCAGGGTATAGATTTCCTTAGACTTCTCCATCACGGCATAGTCAATGCTTATCTTCTCGCAGATTGGGAAGAGTTTGCCGACTACCTCTTTCTCCTGTTCTGTATAGAAAGAAGATGCCATCTCATCCATAATGCTGGCAAGATTTGGCTGGAAGGTGCGGATTGCCTTGCTGATGGTATCAATGTTCCATACGAAGATTCCAGCATTCCAGTAGTAATTGCCAGCGGCAAGGTATTGCTCGGCTGTTTCCAGGTTTGGCTTTTCCTTGAAAGCCTCTACCTTGTAGATTTCATCTACGGATGTTGGCTCTGCTGCAGCGATATAGCCATAGCCTGTTTCTGGGCGGCTTGGCTTAATACCGATAGTAACGATGGCGTTCTTATCGGAAGTATAGCTCAATGCCTTACTGAGCACTCGCTGATACTCTGAGGTATTGATGACCAGGGCATCGGATGGTGTTACCACGATGTTGGCATCAGGATGCTTCTTCTGGATCTTCCAGCAGGCATAGGCGATACATGGAGCGGTATTGCGAGCCTCCGGCTCTGCTAATATGTTATCTACTGGCATGTCAGGGATTTGCTCCTTGACAATGCGAATGTATTTCTCGTTTGTCACTACCCACATGTTTTCGACAGGACAGATTGGCTTCAATCTATCTACTGTCAATTGAATGAGGGAACGGCCGACACCCATCACGTCAATGAACTGCTTTGGGTAATCGGGGGTTGACATTGGCCAGAAGCGGCTACCTACACCGCCAGCCATGATTATGATTTGTATGTCGTTGAAATTATGCATAAATCTTTTTCTTTTACCTCTTAGTCTCCATAAAGGAAATGTTGTTTTCGAAAACCTACCCGTCCTTCCTTACCGTTAAAGAAGGCTCCACCTTTCTCACCAAGCCTCTCTTCCCTCAGGGACAAGAGGATGTAGCTGGCTGCGCTATAGCCTCCGCCTGAGTTTTGGTATCGTCAGCGGAGCCTGTGCCCTAAAGGGCTGCCGATGAGTGCCTACGCAACAGAGTTGCGATTGTTTGTCGGCTAGCGCATCATCAAGATTTTATCAATCTGCCGCTTTCACGCAAACGTTTCTTGAAACCCTGCATCACAATATCAGCCCATTCATGAAAGTTTTCTTTCATCTCCTGTTTTTGCTTTTCATCAAAACCGGAATAGGCAATCTGCTGTTCTATATATTTCTGAGCTGTCTCCTTAGCTAGGTCAAGCTCCTTATCCGTCACTTTGCCATTTGTTAGCTTCTCGCCTAATTGGGCATAGAAGTAGCCATCACAAAAGGCTGTGCAATATTCTTTTGGTGTCATAATGCATATTATTTTTCTGGTGAAATTCCTCCACCGGCCCTATATACCATCTTATTAGTTTTCCGATGTCCTAAAAAACGATTTGGTATCTGCAAAGAATCCAACCTTACCGTTTCTTTTTTATGAGGGATATCAAGACTTATGCTATCCCTTAAACTATAATGAATGCGAGTTCCTTCTCTTTCTACTATAGGATGAACAGTTATAGCAGAAGAAGGTTTCATTTTCTTACCACGAACTATCATAATGTTATTTTTATTTACGTTAGTATTATCGTTAAGTAGCACCACAGTGCAAATTACCGCATACAACAAAGCTGTAATAGGTAAAAGCCGCATGAACCATTGAAATGTACTTTCCTTGCGATTATTGTAATTTGTATATGTTGCCAAGAACTCTTCCAAATAGGAAAGATAAGAATATTGCACTCCCTTATTTGCCTCTATCTCATTATATCCTTGTTCCTTATACAATTCAAATATCCCATGATAAAACTGAGATGGTAAATAGCGATGTGGAATTTTTCCAGGGTAGGCAAAGATGAAAAAGAGGACGGCAACAGCTATTAAACACACCAAATATATGCCAAATAACACATATTCCCAAATTCCAACTATCTCATTCTTAAATATGTAAGATATTATTTTAGGAAGATAAGCAAAAAGCAAACTTACCAATGTCAAAAGCATTGGAATCTGTCTGTTTCTCTGATGATGCTTATGGATTTCCTCATTTATCTGCGCCTCTGTAAGTTTTATATTGCTAACGACATCCAAGAAGTTATATTCTCCTCGTCTAGGCTCGATATATTTGCCTAAAGCTTTATCTGCCTTATGAAGAAGATTCCTTAGACGAGAAAACACAACTAGTCGTTTCATAAGATTCGAAGTAATTAAATTTCTATCAACTTACCTATACTTTTTCTTTGACTATTTTCTCGACATAATCTTTCTTTATGCAATCAATGGTCAAATGGTGAGTAACTAAAGCTTCTTGAATAAGGTTTTTATCAATATCACTCAAAGCATAATCTTTAAACTCCATCAAGAACTTATCGAGGCTACTCTTAAATTTATCCAATAGTTTTGGGGTCATCACTACGACCTTGTGAGTAAGATTTGCCTTATGGTCAAGGATATTCGTAGGAACCACAAATATTCTACAAACCTTTGCATCACCATATTTTTCCTCAAACCAAGCACAATGGTTATTCATTTGCCCCGCTTCAGACTTTTTGATGGTGTTTCTATCCTCTTTAACCTCATTCTTACATTCAAAGAATATATATTGATTATGTACTCCACACCAAAGATTATCTGGTCCAACTTTGTAATCATTGTCTGGTCGTTGACTCTTGAAACCTAACATTTCACCTATTTCTCTCAAAGCATTTTCGAAATGATTAGCCGCTCTACCAAAAGACAGATTATCAAAAATAGCTTTGCTTTTTATGCGCATCTCTCTATAATTATGAAACTTTTTGAGCCATTGCTTTATATTAGAAAGTTGTTCGCCGCTCTTAAATTCCATTTTCTTATAATCAATTCCATTTTGCGGATAAAGAAGACGACAGTTTTTCTCAAAGGCAACTTTCTGTATATGAATAGACTCCATTTCGCTAATAAAGAATTTGTAACGAGCAAGAATCTGTTGATACCAAGCCTGTTCTTGTGGATTACCTGCACAAAGTTTGATAATTTCACTAACGATACCACAAGCCTTCTCGTAATTACGATTATATGCAGCATACTCATAAGCTCGTTCTTTTTGCATAATGGAATATACATGCTTTTTCTCATCATTTTCCAATATGCTATTCATTTCTTGTTGATAATAGGCTTTCCAATCAGGATCTCTCTTCAATGATTGGTTAATCAATTCAATTAGACTTTTCAGACAATCTTGACTTTCCATTAATTCTTGTCTCAAACTTTCTACGAGGTCATTTGCAATCTCTATTTGCTTTCTCGTCTGAGAAGAGAAGTAACTTGCTGTATGATGGTTCATCATAAAGTTTACCAAGTCAGAACCAATGATTATAATGACACTATAATCTTTTTCTCCACGCACACTACGTCCTAATCCCTGTTCAATCTTCTGAACTTGCTTAAGAATGGTAACCTCACTGCCTTCCCTACATTCCATCTCATATCTATCCGCTAGATTCTCCCATATAGGTAAAGAATCCAGAATCAAAATTCGACAATCGTTGTCAGGAAGATTGACTCCATCGTAACGATTAACAAGTACATTCAGCTTATGCCGTTCACCATTACGAATGCTTTCTGTGATTTCTTTCAGATTTGACTTGTTTGCAATTGTACACCCTTCATAAGTATAGTCTTGAGTCATATAAAAAGATGGAACTATTGCAAAACGAGCTATTGGAATTTTCTCATTAGCAAACAACTTTATCATTGATAAACGAGACATTTTCTCATTAATCAAAGATGGAAAAAGTATCATCTTTTCGCCAGACCATTTCTGTTCCTTATCGGTTAAAGGATTGACTACATCCTTTTCTTCAAATCCAAAGCCTTTTATAAAGAAAGAATCATCCTGCGTTGTTGCAGACATCAATATGCGATGGGAAGCATTGGTAAAACTTCCAAATTTTTCAACAGGACAATATATGGGAGTAATCTCAATACCATTACCTGTAATAAAAGCTTCGCAGTCTTCCAAATTATCCTTCAGTAGAGGCCATGCAAATATTACAGACTTATCTTCCGTCTTCGAGCCTAACAACTGTGCGACCTCTCCTTTCTTAACTATCCAAGCCCAATAAGGAATTTGAAGTAATTCAGACGATCCATTTTCTATGTCTATCAAAGTACCTTGAGCTTGCTTTTTCAAGTCATCATAAAAGAGTTCCAACAACTCATCATACAAATCATTGTCTTTCTTTATGCGGATAGAAAAAGATGACTTAATGGAATCTATACAAGCATGAGAATCATCAAGAACTACACTGCCAACTCTTTCATAATTTGCATTAATACCAAAAACGGTTTTTCCATTAAACATCTTTTGGACAGTAGCAACTAAGATTTTCTTACCGTTCAAGAAATCAACAGGTATTATCCCTCGTTCTATTTGTGAAAACTGGCATACATTGATACCAAATTTTTCAGCTTCTTTACAAGTTTGTTCTACTAAATAATCGTTGGGGCAGAGATATAAGCAGGGTTCCCCTTTCTCATTAAGTAAAGACTGGAGCATAAGCAAACCTATAAGAGTTTTGCCTTCACCCGTATTCAACTTAACGATTAAGTTTTTCTCATTTCGCCGATTGGCATTCCACTCTTGCAATACACGTTCTTGGGTAGGGCGCAAAGGTCCAGCATCCGTTTTACGGTCAAGACCGGCATATATTTCGAGTGGATTTATTTTCTTCTCTTTTGGTTTTGCACCTAATTTCTTACTAAAATCTATCATAGTTTTCCGTCTTTTTATTTTCAGCAATTTCCTAATTATCACTTATCTTCTTCCAATAATCTTATCTCGTTTATAATGATAACATAAGAACGTTTGGTAATCATGAAAATAATCAAAGCGATTTCTGTAAATAGGGTATAGTATATGAATTCTAATGCTATATGCCCCACATGGCATATAGAATGAATATATGAAACTCCCTTAAGAATTTGCGGAACAGACATATGAGACATAAAAAACGCACCTATTGCAAACAACACTAATGGAATCAAAACAAATATAGCATTTGTTGTCTCTTGAAATATCTGTATACGTTCATTATCATGCCTTGTCTTTCTTTTTGCAAAGACCCATGATATATAGACAGAAAGAATTGTTGCAAAAATAGGGACAAAGCTTGTCAAAGAAGAATTAATCAATCCATCTATGCTATCTTTTTGACTATCGTCTATTAAGAATGCCATGAACATTCCTATTAAAATCGGAACAATGAAAAATACTGTTTTATAGTCTTTTATGCTCCGATAGAAATCCACAAACAATCGTTTTGGATAAATGATATTTATATCTATCATGCTATTACGGTTTTAAGTTCTTGATTATCATTTATAAATTTAAGCACAGAACTTTTTAAAGACTCAAAGGATGGGTATCCTCTTTCGTCAATGGTAACATCAATTAAATAATAAGGACGAATCAAAGAATTATTCTTATCATCTAGATAAATTGTTCGCTCTTTCATCTGCCCATTAATCTTGGCATCAGTTACTACACTTCTGTCACTTGCAACTATATCACCAAGAATACCATCTGTAGTCGTAAACAATTGCTTTTCATCCATGATAGCCTTAGTTACATTAGGCTTTGTGATGCCACCCTGAAAATTAACTGTCATTGTGATAGATGTATCCACACCTAGTCCTTTCATCATATAACGATCAGCAATGTCCTTTGGAACTTTTCGTAGTCTAAATGTCATAGATTTCAGCCTACCACTTTTGAGGGCATTCACATACTCCTTGGTAACATAGTTCTCACGGTCTATCATGAACCCTTTAGATTCATTATCTGCAATTTTATTTTTCAGGTAGGCTTGAAAGATTGTAACAAACAACGTGGCTATGCTTTCATTATCCGTACGTTCAAATACCATATAGCCAACATCTCCGGCTTTCGGTATTTTCACCAAGAAGAAAAACGGTTTTATCACCGCAGCATTTTTATCATCAGCTTCAAACAATGGAGCTGTAGGATTATCTTTATTTACAACTTCTATTTTCTTTCCGTAGAGTCCTGTTTCTATTACTCCATAAACACAGCGTAAATCGTCATTGACTCCCCAAAAAGGATATTTACCATTAGCTTTTGGCACTCGAACCGTCCGTTTCTCTGATGGAACATCTCCAGTTTGACTATTATGTATAAAATCAATGAAGTCTTTTTTCATCATTTCATACAAATCGATACCTTCAGCAAAGGAATATTTCTCTTTGGCTCGTTTTTCACGAATGGAATAAGTAAATACTTCTATTGTTTCAGTTCCCATATATTATACTAAAGAATTATTATAAGGGTAAACTCTTCTCATAAACAATACAATTGCAATTCAGAATTTACCAGAAATTTATCAAAGAATCTTATTTTTCTAATTTGTTCCCCACCGCAGTATCGCTCTGCGCTTGTCGCCACTCGAATGGGGGAGTTTAGTCTTTCTAATGTCCCACAGATTTCGCTGAGTACACAGATTTTTTAGATTTATCAAACGATTCCAAATCTCTTCTTTTCCTTATTAGTAAGAGTTTCGGTTGTTTTAAGTACCTCAAAGATGCCTTGGAGATCTTGGGAGGTCAAAGTTCCAAAATACTCTCCTTCCATCAATTTCTTTAATGGGATGGAAAAGAGCATGCCACAATCAACAAAACTATCATATTTCAAGAAATCAGGATAATCTGTTTGATGAAGAAGATACTGGGCTGAAAGAAAAGAATCAGAATAAGCTGCCTTAGGACTCATTTTTGTATTAACCAATACAGAACCATAACATACTTTTTTCACTTTATCTACTCCGATAATTACTAACTTCTTTGGTTTCTGCTTTCTTCCATCCTTGAAAACCAAACCTTCTTCTATAGAAATAACTGTTCGTACCAACGAACCTATTTCTAATTTATCTTCGGTAACCTTACGAAGATTATCAAGATAGGATTTCTGCAACTCCCTTAAATCCATGACAATGCTTTTTGAACTGATTGACGGTCGCGAATTACACATAGCATGTCTTTGCTTGCTCCTGCCGCAGCTGCCATATCATACATGGTTATCTTGGAGTCCTCACCAGTCTTGTCAGCCTGACGTTTTGCACGTTTCCAAGCTCTGTCTTCATGTGACTTATCAGATAGGTCAAAGGATTCTACATCCTTGCACTTTTCAATCCATTTATCCAACATCTTCACATCAGCTACAGACAGTTCATCCATATCGCATTCCGCATTCTTGGAAGCTAGAACAAGTTGATGACCATCCTGAGAGATGGCTATATTCAATGAATCTGCAAAATCCTTCAATTCTGGCGAAGAAAGGTCTGCCTTGCCTTCAATACCACGCAACACCTTATAGGTTAAAGCTGGTACAGGACCATGCTTTCTTGCAACAAAGGTATCGTACATGATTGGCAATCCATACTCTTTCAACTGATCTTGCTGCGCAAAATACATTACCTTAAAGAGATGAATATAATCAACTCCTTCAGGGAATGCTTTCAGTATATAAAGCACTACTGCCTTTATTTTCAAAATCTGATCTATTGTCTTCATTATTGTATCTCCTTTTTTCCTGCAAATATAAGGGTTTTCTTTGAAACCACCAAATTTTTGGAGGAGTTTTTGCTTTGTGCTCTAATGTCCCACAGATTTCACAGATTAACACAGATTCCTTAGACCTATTCGGTCTGGGGAGTAATCTTATCCTCTATATAGATGAAAGATTGGGGGACCTTGAAGTTCGGGAGTAATGACTCGGGATTAATTGCATCCTTATATTCCTTACACTCCTTTATCTTCAATGCTACTGCCTTCTCCCTTCCCTTATAGTACTTATCAAAGAACTTCCGGGTAACGCCAGACTGGCGTCTGGTTTCTTTCCAGATATTCTCTGGAGTATCACAAAGGATTTCGTCTATCTTGAATTCACCTATTATCTTACTGATGGGACGGCTGGCGTAAATATATACGGTATCAACCTTTTGCTTGAAGAGAATCTTGCGGTATTCATATTGCTTCTCGCCCGAAAAGATTTTCTCAACAAACTCTGGTTTAATCGACAATATAACGTTCATTAATTTCTCCTAATTCTAATAATTTGTCAAACTGCGCATCGGTCAATCTGAAGAAGCCCCAATATCTGGGATTCAGACCGACTTGCTCTTTCATTACCTTATTGATTACTTTTTTGGTAAAAGCTATATTGTATACCATCTTGACAACGGTAAAATAGTCCTTATTCTTGTACCAACCTCTTAATTCTTCCTCGCCAAAGACGGAATAGCGATTCGTATATTTTACGAAATCATCCTCGTTGGCAAAGTCCTTGATTGTCTTTACCTCGCAGACGGTGCAAACAGAGGTACAGACACTACGATAAGCAGCAGCCCCCTTGTAATCGTTGGTGCGATAGATAATGAGTTTATCACCCTTCTTTAAATACTTAACCCCACCCATCCAACAGACATATATCTTATAGATACTATTGGTTTCAGAGACATCTTGTATGAGGTCATACTTTAGCTCATTTGTCAAAATGGAATCTGGGAACAGTTTGGTATGATATTCCGGATTGATAGAGAGTACATACTTTCTGGAACCTGCCTTCCGGACAAAGGGATAGTCAAGCATCAGGTCGTTTACTTGTGTTCTCATGTCCTTGACCAATACATACTCGCTACTACCATCTTTGTGGTTCTTGTCTGCTATATGAGAGAAACCGAATTTCTCGAACATCGTTACCAGCTTCCGCAATTCCTCTGTCGGGAACATGGTGACATAGATTTCATCAACATCCTCAGCAATCGCCTTATCCATGATTTTCTTCATGAATCGCTCACCACGTGTGGTATGTCGGTCTTCATTGTCCACCTTGAATGTACCTACCTTCAGGCGTTTCTTGGCAGGAAGCACTGGGGTAAGGTCAGATAGTTCCTCTTCCTCAATCTTCAAGTAGAGGAAATCTTTCAACTCGTTATCTACATAATAGCAATAAGCTGTGGCTCCTGCTGCAGCCTTCTTGTTATACCATTCATTAAACTCAGGATAGCTGGCCCTCAATGAATCGAAAAAGGAATCATTGAGATCTATATCTGAAAATCGTTGTACCTGTAAGTCCATAGGTCTTCTTTCTTGATTGTTCCTTATCATGTTTTTTAACTCGCCAACAGGTTTCTCTACCACTTTCTGCTCTGCATGGCTGGCATTGGGCGCAATGAGATTGTTACCTCCGTGAATATTGAAGATGACATGAGGATCCTGGCACTCCTTGATTTGATCGATGAGGTCATGATACTCCTTGGGCATCATCTTGCGTAGCAGACAATGCAAACGGGAGATGTCGGCAAAGTGGTTCTCGTTCATGAACTCCTGTGCCTGCTGTATCATGTATAAATATTGATCCTCCATACTAAACTAACCATCTAGAATCAATAAAAGCCTTATTTTAGCATTTATTGACCACAATCCGCAAGTTTTGCGAGTTGAAAATTCTATAGTTGTACAACTGTAAAGCTATGGTTGTACGACCATACATGCTATAGTTGTACAGCTCTGGAGTTACAGTTGTACAACTATAGAGGTTATAGTCGTACAACTATAGATTTTCCGAAGGTCTTCCACATTTTCCATTTTACACATACTCCTAATTATCAACTACTTACAGAATACTTTCATATTTTCGATTCTACAAAAAGAATTTGGAGTGATGGAAAATTCTGAAATTTTGGAGTGCGTAAATGAGCCTTTTGCCAACATTTTTCTCACATTACTTTTCTGGTGGTCATTTCCACTTGTACCATGCTTCGTTGATATACTTGCGGATATTACCAATTCCTGTCGTAACCTGGGGAGCCAAGGGTTGCAAGACTTCTATGAACTCCTGCTTCACCATATTGTATTGGTCTACCTTTACACCAGGATCATTCACCATGTCCATCACCACCTGAGCCAACTCCTTGGCATTGGCACATGCAGAAAGCTTGGCTACATATTCTGCTAATGCTTCCACATTATTAATATATAGGGAGAGGCGGGTTGACTCTGGTGAGATTGCAGACTCTTGACTTTTGGTCTTCGCCTTCATCATCTCCTCTATATACTTATCGCCATAGAAGTTTTGCTCAGCCTTGGTAGCATTGGGCAGAATCTGATTGTTACCTCCTGAGATATTAAAGACGATATTTGCCTTGTTATTATCTTCCATTGCTATGATTTTTATTAAAAGTGAACGTATCGTGAATGAATAGTAAACACATAGTGAACGCCAGTTAAGGCGCTTGTTTTCGACTCCAGAATTTAGTACCTTTGCACTGCGTTCAAAGATGAACAGAATCATCCGACAACGCAATGGAGATCTTTTATCTCTGCAACTTATTTATAAACGTTTAAATGATTACTATTATGAGTAAAAGTTACAAAGTGTCAAAAAAGACCATGAATATGGGTGAGAAGAAGGGACAGACAGTCTATTCTGTTAGACCTTACAGTTACGGTACCTTAACCACCGAGGAGGTTGCTACCCAAATCGCAGTGGAGTCTACAGCTACTCCTGCTGACGTCAAGGCGGTGCTCGACCGCTATGCCTACTACGTGAAGGAGAACCTGAAGAAGGGTTACGACATCGAGTTGCTTGGATTCGGCAAGCTCTACCTCCGTTTCCTTACAGGCAAGGCTGTGGAGAATGAGAAGGATGCGAATGCCAAACTCGTGAAGAGCATCATTCCTGCCTTCCGACCTTCATACCACAAGTTGAAGAATGGTACTCACATCTACAACCTGATTCCCGATACCATCGAACTCGTCAAGTACGGTGACGAAAAGAAGGACAAGACTATTGAGCCATGATGATGAATGATTTATTTCCTATGAACATCGGTGGGGAGAATGTACGATCTGAACGTACGCTTCTCACCGGAGTTGAAAACGGCAAATACATGATGTCTGCCGACTCTGTGAGATTTCTGGTGCTGCATTGTTCGGCTACCCGACGCAATCAGGACTATAGTGTGGAACAGCTGCGACGTGACCATAAGGCCCGTGGGTTTTATGACATCGGCTATCATTTCTATATCCGAAAGGATGGTACGATGTCGCAGCATCGTAAATTGCTGGAGGTGGGGGCTCATGCCAGACCTTATAATAGATGCTCTATCGGCATCTGCTATGAGGGTGGTTTGGATGAGGAAGGCAAACCTTGCAACACCATGACGGCTGAGCAGGAAACGAGACTCGTAGATCTTTTCAAGAATCTGAAGATTCTCTTTCCGAAAGCAAAGATTGTGGGCCATCGGGACTTGCCTGGGACTACTCCCAAAGAGTGTCCGTGTCTGGATGCTGGAAGCTGGGCTGCTCGACACCGCCTTGATTAACTCTTATAACTCCTTTTGGCTGGCATTGCTAGCTAAAAGGAGTTTATCATGATACGTCTTTCCAAAGGAAGCCAAGTCTCCAAGGCGAATTTTCTATCCCATTTTCAGCTACATATCCTTCACTTTTTGCCACGGCTTCGCCGTCGTCCCCTGCAATAGTGGACGTAACCTG
>ERZ1034680.203-NODE-203-length-40006-cov-52.832345_pt1 | contig 40006 bp, 54 predicted proteins | sample MGYA00520639_ERZ1034680 | MGnify/ENA primary metagenome ERZ1034680 (study PRJEB33766, sample SAMN09781760) | gut metagenome | biome: gut microbiome | host: Homo sapiens | place: Madagascar | study: EMG produced TPA metagenomics assembly of the PRJNA485056 data...
GGAATAGCTCAGTTGGTAGAGCATAACCTTGCCATGGTTAGGGTCGCGAGTTCGAGCCTCGTTTCCCGCTCCAAATCAAGTGTTGTGGGTACACTTTAAACTCCACTTGGAATGCGGGAATAGCTCAGTTGGTAGAGCATAACCTTGCCATGGTTAGGGTCGCGAGTTCGAACCTCGTTTCCCGCTCCAAATGAAGAGAAGAATAGCTTAAAGCTGTTCTTTTTTTTTGCCTTTTTGAGTCCTCACTTCGCTTTTTACTTGAATCCCTAAGATCTCGTTTTTGTTCTTACACGAGATTAGTCAGGAACTGTTAATCCCATATCATCATCTAAAGTAGCTTTCTTAAGTTTTGTATTCTGAAACACTACAGGATCAATTCCCATCATGTTAAATAAGGCTTCATGTCTTTTCAGAATATTAGTAGTAGGTATGATTACATCACCATGACGGATACATTCAAGTGTATCTAGATCTTTAAAGGTCATATACATTGAATTGTCTTTAAGTTTTACCTTTGATTTCTCTGGTGCAGTCTTATTCCACTCTAAGGATTTTAGTTTTAAGCTGTTAAGAAACTCTGAAGCTAATAGACCGATAAACAGTTTGGCATTGAAGGTATGTTCAGTAGAGACATTTAAGGTATCAGCATCAACGTGATTCTTGAAATATCTGTACATGACTTCAATTTCATTTCTCTGACGATATCTTAAGAATATTTCCTCATACTCAAACTCTTGTGAGAATGCGTAATGAACAAACTCTCGGCTCATTAAATTTCTTACTTAAAAAGTAACATATTATTTTACTTGTTCTTAAAGTAATAATATGTACTGAAAGATAACAGATTATAATTTATTGATAGCAGTATATTAAGACTTGAATAATATTTCTATGTGAAGTTTAGCTGTTATTGTGACTTTACATTTGTAAGCGCCACATAACCGCCACATATTATATCATTTATACGCTACTAGCTCTGCTAGGATCACCGATTTTTACCGATTATTTTATTGAAAAATAAGAAAAAATTTTAATGCTAATTTGCTGATTTTAGACATAAAAAAAGCACCTAAAAGGTGCTATGGCGGTGAGAACGACCACCATCTAGGACACTTTATATGTTGATTTATAAAGTAATCTATTATATAAGACAAATTCTAGGACATCCTAGGACAATTTACGGCACAGACAGCCATCAATCAATCTGAATATTGTCATAATATTGTTATAGTATTTGGCAGCATAAACACTGCCAAAATGCTCACTTATTTAGAATAGTATCCACAATAAATCTGCTTGTAGTTTTGTCTGATGATTTTGCAAGCTCTTTAATCTGATTCATCTCATCTTCAGTGCAGACAACAACAATGCGCCCTGATTTCTTAAGTTCTGGTACTTTGTTAGGTCCTGTGGTTCCAACAGGACGTCCAGCACCTTCTCTGTATCCGCCTCTCATGATTAACCTCCAAAATTAGAGCTTAAGAATAGCTAAGCGCCAAAAATTAGAGATTTTGGATCTTATTTTTAATGGAAATTTTGGGATAAATTTTCTGTTTCATAATAATTCATAATTATGCATTTTGTCTCACCTTATTCACAAGAAAGAAAGTATACTATAGTATATCCTTTTCTTTTTTTTTTAAAGAATTACCACCTGTATACAAATAGTGAGTTGTTAAAATGTTTTTCTCTTCATATAGAACAAGTTATAAAACAAGTTCATCTGATCCGGTTGTTATTTACAAGAACGGAGGATATGGATTGAATTTTAAGAACGCTCAACTGATGCTTAAAATTGATAAAAGAATTAAGCAAATGAAAGAATTGGATGATGCTGAAAAAAAGAGTTTTACAAAATAAGTTTTACTATGTTAAGGACTCCTATTCAGGAGTTTTTTTATGATTGCTTACTCTACAATTATTCTACTGATTAGTGGATTCATATTTACTCAACAATATCCCATAGCTAAGTTCAAACAATTAAGAGCAAGAGATTTAACCTTATACTGGCATATTTTTACGTGGGGGTTAGTCTTTGCCGGCTTCTCTGTTTTTCTGGTTATTCTTTATGGTTATGCCTGTAATTTCTTTGAATGCTTAACAACCTTTAGAGACTGGATAAATCCACATAAAACGCAACTATATAATTATCTGAGAAGTATTTTTAATGCAGATTTGAATGATAAGTGCATATCATTTTCTATTCTTACCATATTTCTTTCATTACTATTTGGATTTGCGACAGCTCATATTAAAATTTTTAGAGTGTTAGCTGTAAAGAAAATTACAAAAGAAAATGATCTCCAAAACAAATTGTTTTCTTCTACAGAGAATGGAGATTTTGTACAACTCACACTTTTATCAAGGAAAGTCTATGTTGGTCTTGTTGTAGATAACAGAAATGACAAACTTTGTTCAGAATTTGAATATATAGTGTTATTGCCTCTTCGTTCTGGATACAGAACACCTAAAAGCATGAAAATAAAATTTATAAATCGCTATGCTGCAGAATATGTAAGAATCAATGAAAAATATAGAACTAATATTTTGTATCACACTAAATTACGACTAGAAACTACTAAGAACAAGAAATTAAAAAAGAAGCTACAACTCATTTTGAAGAAGAAATTCGACTTAGAAGGGTACAGAAAAGAAACAAACAGATTTTCTATAGTTATTCCTGTATCACAAATTGCGCAAATAGGAGCTTTTGATTATGAAGCTTATTTAAGAATCAACGATTCCGCTAAAAAATAAGCCTCATAATCATGAAGAATAGTCTTAATTCAAAATCTTTTTCAGAATCAACTCTGACAGAGTTTAGTATTGTTCTTCTGTTGCTCTTAATAAGTGGAGTCTTTCACTATCTTATAGAAACATTCACCTCAAATCCCAGCACCTGCAGAGCCTCCTCATACTTCTCTACAGATACATTATCAGTGATAAAGAACTGGTTCATGTGAGCCTTTGAGATACCCAGCTTTTCTGACAGCTCTGTCTGAGTTACATGCTGATCTAACATTGTGTTCCACAGCGGTATTCTTAGCTGAAGCTTTACAGAAACAACTCTTATCTCCAAGTAAAAGAAGGACCCCACTTTAGAGGTTCTTTATATCTGCGTGTTATGCTGACTTCTTAGGATAAGTCAGCTGAAATCTCTCTAACTTACTTACTGATATATCAGTTGCAACAGCTGACTCATACAGCCTTGCATCTGGTATGTTATCAGATGTGGACTTTGTTTTGCCCTCTAATTTATTATTACAAATAATCGTTAAATATTTTTATATAACGATAAATCGTTATATAATATATTTAGGAGAAAAGATGGAGGGAAGCTATGCTTTTGGAGTTTAAATTCAGAAATTGGCTATCATTTGATGATAACGTGCATTTTTCTATGATGGCAACAAGAGAAAGGGACCCTTACGATCGATTAGCTGTTGATAAAGCTTTTACAGGTAGAGTTTTACCTATAACAGCTATATATGGGTATAACGCAAGCGGAAAATCTAATTTTATTGATTCGTTATTCTTTCTACGACACCTTGTTCTGCATAGAAAAAGGATGATAAATCTTCAACCATTTGCTTTTTTGAATTCGAATAATGCAAAAGATTCATGGTTCTATGTTAAGTTCTTGTCTAATTCAAAAGTGTACGAATATGAGGTTAGACTTGACCTGGATAAAATACATTATGAAAAGTTAAGCATTATTGGAAAAGGAACCAGTAGCGTCTTGTTTGAAAGATACTTAGATAATCCTTTAAAACTTCATCCTAAATTTACCCCTGAAGATCAAAATAGATTACAAATTATCCTGCAGGGGACTGCGCCTTCTCAAACATTTTTAAATAATACCTATTCTCAGCAATTTAATCTATTTCGTGATGCATTCGAGTGGTTTAGTCAAAAGCTTATAATAGTAAAACCATATACTCAGTATTATGTCCCTAATTCACCTATGTATTCCTATGATGATTTTAATGAAATTTTAGAGAAACTTGATATAAAAAATAATGAATATATTAGCAAGCCAGTCGCTGTTGAGTCTCTTGGTTTATTCCCTCAGTTTATTAGTAATCTAAATCTTCAGCTTCAAGAGGGGCAAACTCAATCTATATCTCCATCTATTAACGTTACAAAAAAAGAGAACAAGCTTCATTTTTCTTCAGTCGCAGTAAGGCATAAAAATTTGGATAATCCTGAAAATACTACCGACTTAGATCCTTCTTCAGAATCGGATGGAGTAAAAAGACTATATGAATTAAGGCCTGTGTTAAAAGATCTTCTACTTAATAATACTGAATATACTTTTGTTATAGATGAACTTGACAGAAGTCTTCATCCATTATTAGTTAGACACCTTATTGAATTATTTAATCAATGTTGCTCAAAGGATATACGCCGACAACTTATTTTTACTTGCCATGACATTTCGTTATTAGATCAGGAGCTCATGAGAAGAGACTCTTATTGGATCATTACAAAGAATTATTATGGGGAGTCGTCATTACAAAGGATAACAAACTTAAAACAAGGTAAGAGAACAGATAAAAGTATCAGAAATGCCTATATGGCTGGTGAATTAGGAGTCTCTCCTGATTATTTAAAATAATAATTTAACGGTAAGCCGTAAAATACTTGATCTGACTGAATGATTAATTTTATAATAAAATTATAAATAAAAACCCTAGTAAAGCTGCAACTCTGCTAGGGTTAGGGTAAAAGTACAGTGACCTTTGCGAAAATCCACATGTACTCTTTTGTGTGATATGCAATGAACATATCTAAAATCTGTCTGAAGTATAGCACATAAAAGTTTCAATAGTGAAAGATTTTCATAATTGGAGATAGAATTATGAAAAATTCATCACAGCCAAAACCTGGCTATATTGAAATTTTTTGTAAATATATCGTAAGAAAAGGGAAGATTATTTACCCTAAGAGGGCTAAATTCTTTCATTTCTACGTACCTGCTGTTAAATAATTATTATTTTTAACAACGTTATATTAAAGCCGTAGCACTAACTACGGCTTTTCTAATCAATCTATCCCAACATAACATCCTGATTAGGATGCATAATTCCTTTTAAACTCAATTAAGAATTTTTTTATAATCAAGCCTTCTTCGCTAATCTGGTAGATTATGCCTCCAGGATTATCTTTATGTACTATTGGATCTTGATCAAATCCTACAATAGAGACTAATCCATTGCTGTTTAATATAGTTAATACTGAATCTGGAATACAAGAATCATTGTAAGAATAGTGTGGTTCATTTACTCCCATTTTTTCCAAATATTCTAGATCGTAAAAATATATATTAGAAACTAAGTATGCAATACGAAGATAAAGCTCAGGGGTAGGATTGATTTTATAATTATCAAATAAAAACACTGTTTCATTTTCAAGAAGCTTTATTAAATAACCGAGAAATGCAGCCTTTTTAGTTGTTTCTGTATTATTTATATAAGAGATAAATAATTCCCCCAGCTCTTTTTTGTCTGCATGCTTAAGAATAGCATCTTTTGCCGCTTTATCTGCTTTATCAAATTCTTCAAAAAAGGACGTTATTTTCTTTAGAAAATATTCGTCTCTTACAATAATGCCTTGTTTTATAACCGTAATAGCATGTTGTAATACAGGAATTGCTTCAAGAATGGGCCATTTTTCAATAATGTCTTTTGAATCTGATGTAATTGACATTTTATACTCCTTCTGTTTATTATTAACATCTTCAATAAGATGCCAGGATTTGCATTCTTACATAAAAGCTGGTATGAATTAATAGTCTGTATTAATAAGAGTGATCCAATCTGAGAATTCTGATTAATCCTGCCGGATATTTGTGATCCTAAATCCAAGCTTAGAAAAAGTTTCATTCCTCATATTGCATCAAGATAAAAGTCATTGGTTCTCCGTTATCGATTATGACTTGATACTGTGTATTGATAATACGGATATCAGGCTTTTCTTCAATAAATTCATTAAGACAGTCAACAGCGCTTCCGTCAACACCAGAGCATTCAATAAAATACACCATAGAAAAGTTCCTCATTCCTGCTAAGAAGAGGATATATTACACCTGCATTTTTGAGGCTGTTTTCTAAGCATATCCTTTTTTGTGAGAATCACGGACATCCTATTGTTTTATAAATAAAACAGAAAAAAAGACAGACTAGCTGCCTTTATAAAAAATTTAGACTAAGTACGTCCATCTTTTTTTTTCTCTTCTGGAGTCTTGTAAGCTCCAGTAGTTCCAACTGGTCTTCCTGAACCTTCACGATAACCACCTTTTGCCATATCTCCTCCCCTCGATTACATCTTGGGGCTTTCATATAATGACATAAACCATCCTTGTGAGGAGTTCGAGGTCATTTAAACTAATAATTTTGATACTTCCCATGCTAATCCAATATCATGGTTATGCACAGGTATTTCTTCTTTTGTAACATTATCGAACCAATGAGTACCTGTATATGAATATCGCTTTAGTTCATTTGATAAGTTATATACATACTCCGGGTGGATAATTCCATCCTTATTTAGAATTCCCTGCATGATTGAATGATTACCACTGCTTACAATGGAAATCTGAAGCGGAATGTATGTAACAATGTGATGATTAGTGGTGTCCTCCTTAAAAGGAACCTTATGACTAATATATCCAATATGACTAACAATTCGTTGTGGGTTCCAAGGTGTCGTAAAAATTATATCTTTACCTAAATTTACTTGATATTGTGATTCACTCTGATCTACTTCATTTAAGTGTAATTGAAACTCATTGCCTGGAAACAAATCAATATAATTTAGTGGAGGTGGCGCATTGTGATCGTGTGCTGTTAAGCATTCGTATAAATGCATATACATAGAAGGGTATAACAACGCACGAATATAATCGTGGAGACCATCATTTCCATTCTTTAGTTTTATTTGCTTAGCTCTTTCTAAAACTACATTAAGTTTTTTTTTTGAGTCTTTTGACTTAATTTCTTTGATGATATTTAGGAACTGAAACATAGTTTTATAATATTTTAACCTTTAACACACAAACATAACTTTGAACATAGTTATTTCATTATATTGGGGGCTTAACAAGTGTATTATACAAACGATTAAGTTTAAAAAGCAGTTATCGTTGAATTACGTAAAAAATAGCTTTACCCATAATCAACATCTATTAGTTGTCGAAAAAGAAACACATATAGTGTATTATACATATACTTATATATGTATTGGGGTGTTTATGGCAATTTATGCAATATGGAATAATAAGGGTGGTGTAGGTAAAAGCTACTTAACCTTTCAAATAGCTTGTGAATATTGTCTAGCTCACTTAATAGATCACTTTTCAACTCAGTAAGATCATTCTTCTCAGGTGCAGCTGTTTCAATTTCAATTCTTGGTGATTCCATGCTTTTTACTTCCCTTTTGTGTTTAATGTTTGAATCAAGTTCTTTGTATGGTGTGCAAATAATTCTGCCGGCCAGGTCAAAAGGAACTGTTATTCCAAATTCGTCTCTGTAATTAGCGTAAATCTCCGCTTGAGCCGGAACTTTTGCCATAAATATTCCATCATTTTTAAATCCTTCCATGTTTCTGACATGATCAGCTCTTGTAAACATCGGAAACGCACACCTTAACAGCTCTGTAATGTCTGCTTTTTCACACCATTTACTGCCATACAGACCCAGTGCCTTACGCAGTGAAACAGATGACTCAAACGGAACTCCGAATACTTTGATCATGTTAAATTCTCTGTGCCTGTAGTTGTTTTGTTCTTAACCAGTTAAGAATATCTTCTTTAAACCACAGAATTGGGGCGTTTGGAGCAAGAGTCAAACTTGCACCAACAGGAAAAGTAGGATCTTTCTGCTTAATTCTGCTGAGTGTCTTTGTTGAAGTATGCAGAAGTGCTGCAACCTCATCTTTAGTCAGTATTTCATTCATAGTTAATCCTCCAAAAAGGGTGAGGCTGTGAACCTCACCAATACGCAACACTAGGAGTTAGAACGTATAAATCTCGTAAATCGTGAACCAAAGGCAGAGAACGCAAAACGTTAAGATGACATTCACTGCCAGCTGTCGTAACTTCTCTTTCATCAAGCAACCTTGACCGTAGGCCTTGTTCCAAAGGTTAAAACTCTATTGTTCTTTTGATAGGCTCTGAAAGCCTTAAACAATCTGTCTACAATCTGAAACTGCTTTACGAAATCCAGAGCGTTAACAAGCACTGCTTTGGCATCAATTTCAATAGCCATTTCGTTTTGAGAGTCATCAAATACTCTGTAATGAAGTGCAGATACAACGTCTGAGTTGATCCTGGTATTGAGAATTAAAAAGTTGATTACGTCCTTCTTGTTTTTGCAGTAATCAGTTCTGATGATCTCGTCGTGAGATAGTGTTGTGATGGTGTATTTGTTCATTTTTTTTACCTGTTAATTGATAGCTTTCAGCTTTGGTATGATGTTTCTGCAGAGTTCTGGCCACTTTACACCAGAGCACAGCTCTACAACGTTGAATAATGTGGTTAGACGTACTGTGTAAGTGCGTTTGTCTGATAAAGTTTGGAGCTTCATTGGTGATATTCCTATTCAAATTATATTTAACGATTTATTACAATCGTAATATTTGAATTAGAAAAAATCAACTACTATTTGAATAAACTTATTACAATCGTAATAAAATTATGATTTAATTCAAAAAAAATATTTAAAAAAATGTGAAAGGATTAAAAGAAAACCGCTATTAAAAGCGGTTTGTAAAGAGTGTGTGAGAAAAAAGAATTATTTTCTAAATGGTTCGTAATGACCTATACAGGTACCGATAATCTTTTGATTCTTAAATAGAGGTCTAAGCTGTGTATCTGGTATATCTATATTCAGAGAGCGAAGATATAGACGTATGCCGTCGGTTATTATCTGTTCGATTGTTACAAGAAAAACCATATCTCCGTCTGCATCATGGTCGTCAGCCACTACCACATAAGAGCCACTGACGGGCTTTTTATTGGCATCAAAAAAGACAATATCACCATCTTTAAAGGTAGGAACGTAGTAATTTCCCTCGATTTTTAAACAGAACAATCTCTGTTCGCCGTGTATTTCCTCAGGAAAGAAATAACCATCAGATCTATTTTCTTCACTATCGACCATCTGTTCCTGAATATCCATACATGTAAACCAAGGATACAGCGGTATTTTAGGAGTAAGTCCCTCCATATTGGACGTATATGAATAATCAAAAAATTCACATGGTGATATATCAAGGTTGGCAGCAATCTCCTCAATGGTATTGATACCAGGATTGGTAGTTTTGCCCTCAAGTATCTTATGTATGGTTGGTTGTGGTATGCCTGACTTCTTAGCAAAAGCGTTGGCCGTCAATTCTTTTTTTTTCAGAAGCTGAGCGAGTTTGTTAGCAAGATTTACAGTCATAATTTATTCTCCTCTTCTTACATTTTATTACAAAAGTTATATTTTTTATTATCGGTACTTGCTTATAAAATTTTATTGTTTTATTATTCCTATTGTAATAACTCTAATCGAATTAGATTAAGGAGAAATAAAATGTTATCACCTCAAGAGGCCATCACTGAGTTGGAGAACCTCGGATTAACTCAGCAAAAAATCGCAGAGTCGGTCGGCACTCAGCAAGGCTACATTTCACGTTTAAAAAATGACTCTATTTCACAGCCAAACTATAAAGTAGTGGACGCTTTAAGAAATCTTGTAACTGAAACCAAAACAAAGAAGGAGACCAATTAAATGTCTGAAAGTATAGCTAAAGAAGCATTAACAGTAGCTCACATTGTGGGTGAATTAGATCGCATTCAGATTTCACTCGATGAAATTCGCAGAAAGTTAAGCGAATTAAATGGTAAAGAGCCTGTTATCAAGCTTGAAAAGGAAATCAAAATTGAAGATTTAAAAAAGTTTGCCACTGAAACATTAAAAGTAAATGGCGGTCGTGATTATTTTCTTGATTTACTTCATAAGCATGGCGCAAAAAAGCTGTCTGAAGTTAAACAGTGTGACTATGTATCAGTTTTAGAGGGTCTTAAGTCATGGCTGAACATTCCATTTTAAGCGCATCAGCATCACATCGCTGGCTGAACTGTACAGCAAGCATTAAAGCCTGTGAAGGTTTGCCTGATAACACCTCTACAGACGCACAAAAAGGTACTGAAGTACATGAATTATGTGCTTATAAGCTTGCAAAAAAGCTTGGTAGAGAAGTAATCGAACCACAGTACGAATACAGTGCTGATGATGAGCGTAACGCTCAAGGTTATGCAGACTTTATCGGTGATCTTGTAACAGATGGTAGCGCTGTAATGATTGAGCAGAAAATTGACTTCTCAGAATACACCGCAAAGGGCGCTTTTGGAACAGCTGACTGCATCATCATTAATGACACCAACATCAACATTGTTGACTACAAGAACGGTGTCGGAGTCAAAGTCAACGCTTTTAAAAATCCTCAGATGATGCTGTATGCGCTTGGTGCTTACTCAACTTTCAAAGAAGTGTACGAGAGCATTCAAACTGTAACAATGACTATCTATCAGCCCAATGTAGAAAACATTAGTACATATTCAGTATCGATTGAAGAATTATTGGAAGCAGCAGAGACATTATTCAAACCAAAAGCTGAAGAGGCTCTTAGCAGTAATGGTGTATTTGTAAAAGGCGACTGGTGTCGTTTCTGCAAGGCAAAAGCTACCTGCAAAAAGTACAGTGAAGAATTTATGGAGATCTTAAAGGAGTTCAATGAACAGATGGGTGAAACTCAGAGTTTGACAGAAGACGAGATTTTAACTTTGTTAAACCATGGAGACGAGATTATTTCATGGATTAAAGATGTAAAAGAATACGCCTTTAACTGCGCAAAAGCTGGCAAAGAATGGAAAGGTTTTGTAATTAAGCCTGGTCGCAGTGTACGCAAGTATACAGATGAGACAGAAGTTGCTCGAACATTACAAAGTAATGGCATTGAACCTTATGAGCATATTGACAAGATAAAAACTCTTACAGCAGTTGAAAAAGAGCTGGGTAAAAAGAGAGTTGAAGAATTACTTGGTGGCCTGTTAATCAGAGTGCCTGGAAAAGAAAACCTAGTCAAAGTTGACTAGGTAAAACACAAAAAAAGTATGGAGTCATTATATGGCAATTAAATTAAATATCACAAGAGGCAAAGTATTGCGTCCTCAAAAAGTCGTTATTTACGGCCCTGAAGGAATCGGCAAAACTACTTTTGCTTCTCATTTTCCAAATCCTTTGTTTATCGATACAGAAGGAGGCTCTGCACATCTTGATGTGGCTCGTGTCGAATGTCGCACCTCATGGGAAGAACTGCTTGAAACCATCACTGAAGTTGCAAAGTTAAACAAAGACGAATGCAGCACTCTGGTTCTTGATACAGCTGACTGGGCTGAACAGCTTGCAATCAATTCAATCTGTAAAAAGTACAAACAGCCATCTATCGAATCTTTCGGTTATGGAAAAGGCTACACATACGTTTCAGAAGAAATTGAAAAGATGCTGAACGCATTAAATGAAGTTATTGCATCAGGTAAGCATGTCGTTATTACAGCTCACGCCAAGATGAGAAAACAGGAACTGCCAGATGAGCAGGGAGCCTTTGACAGATGGGAACTCAAGCTTACACGTCAGAGTTCTCCACTAATAAAAGAATGGGCTGATGCTGTTTTCTTTCTGAACTATAAAACCTATGTATCACATTCTGATAATGGCTCAGCAAAAGCTACAGGCGGTAAAAGAGTTATCTATACAAGTCACCATCCATGCTGGGACGCAAAGAACCGCTACGGCTTAGAAGACATGCTTGATATGGATTATGACCTTATATCCGAACATTTCGGCAATTCTTCTGCAGCACAAACTGAAGAACAGAAACTTACAGAGCTCATGAAAAAAGACAATGTTACTGAAAGTCAATTACGCGAGCTGTTAGCGGGTTCCAAGAACTATGAAGAGAACAAACCACTTAGTGAATACGCTCACAAGCTCGTTTCACAGTGGGACAAGATTTTAACCAAACTTAACAATTCATTATTTTAGGAGATTTAATTATGGCTAATGAAGGCTATGAACTCGGTTGGGATGACGAGATTGAACAGGATGGCGGTGACTTTATTCTTCTTGATGAAGGTGAGTACGCTTTTACAGTAACTAAGTTTGAGCGCGGTCGTTTCCCTGGCTCAACTAAAATTCCACCTTGCAACAAGGCTGCTTTAACTCTGGCTATTGATAGCGATCAGGGCAGAACTTCTGTAAATGCAGATTTAATCATGTATTCATCTATGGAATGGAAGCTGTCTCAGTTCCTTCGCTCTGTAGGCTTAAAGAAAGAAGGTGAAAAGGTTCGCGTTAAGTGGGATCAGCTTGTAGGCAAGAAAGGTCGCTGTATGATTAAGCATCGTACTTATACCAATAAGAACGGTGAAGAAAAACAGACTAATGATATTGATCGTTTTATAGATGCAAATTTAAGCGCAGAGAACTCAAGTGCAGCACTTAAAAGCTCTACAGTCAAAACTTCACAGATAAACAAGCCTGCCACTAACACTTCTAATGATGATTTGTTGGATTAGGAGTGTTAAATGGAGTTAAGACCTTATCAGAAAAAAGCTGTACAAGCTGTTTTCGATGAGTGGTCACAGGGGAGGGCTAAAACCCTCCTCATACAGGCCACAGGAACAGGTAAGACAGTATGCTTTTCTGCAGTAGCACAGAAATGTGCAGCCAAAGGAGAGCGTGCTCTTATCATCGCTCACCGTGATGAGCTTTTACAACAGGCTTCAGACAAACTTCAAGCAGTAACAGGTTTAATACCAGAGTTTGAAAAAGCTCAGTTTTCTGCAGCAGACAGTGATGCACAAATAGTCATTGGTTCTGTTCAAACACTAACCAATGACAGAAGATTAAATGCTTATCCCCATAATGCATTCGATCTAATCATCGTCGACGAGGCACATCATTGTCTGTCATCATCATATCAGAAAGTGCTTGAGTACTTCAACAATGCCAGAGTGTTGGGCGTTACTGCCACACCTGACAGAAGTGATAAAAAAGATTTAAGTAGTTTCTTTGATTCTATTGCGTTTGAGTACCCAATAGCTCAGGCAGTGAAAGATGGTTATCTTTCGCCAATAAGAGCAAAGATGATTCCACTTAATATTGATCTTCAAAATGTACGCACATCCTGTGGAGATTATATACCTTCTGATTTGGGAAATGCATTAGAACCATATCTTGAACAGATTGCAGACGAAATGACTAAGCTGTGCTTCAATCGTAAAACAGTTGTGTTCTTACCACTGGTTGCAATCTCTCAGCAGTTTTGTGAACTTTTAAATTCTAAAGGTTTTCGTGCAATAGAAGTTAATGGCGAAAGTACAGACAGAAAAGAAATTCTGTCAGATTTTGAAAGTGGCAGATATAACGTTATATGCAACTCAATGCTTCTTACAGAGGGGTGGGACTGTCCTGCAGTTGACTGCATTGTAAATCTCAGGCCAACAAAGTCACGTTCACTGTATACACAGATTGTTGGTCGTGGTATGCGACTGTATCCAGGCAAAAAAGAATTACTGCTTTTAGACTTTTTATGGATGACAGCAAAGCTATCTTTATGTCGTCCAAGCTGCATCATAGCTAAAGACGCAGAACATGCCAAAAATATAGATTTAAAAGTAGAAAGAGCAGCACTAATTGATGACAGTGATGACGGTATTGATATTCTTGAAGCTGAAGAACAGGCGGAAACAGATATTGTTCAACAGCGTAAAGAGGCTTTAGCTAAAGAACTTGAAGCTCAAAGACGTAAAAAAGCCAAGTTTGTCGATCCTCTGCAGTTTATTTTTTCGATTGAAGAGAATCTTGACGACTACGAACCAACTTTCAAATGGGAGTTAGAACCTCCTACCCAAAAGCAGATAGAGCTGATTGAAAAATTCAATATCAGTGCTGACGGTATAGATTCACGTGGAAAAGCCACTAAGCTGATTGATGTACTTATGAGACGTGCCAATGAACATTTAACTACAGCTAAACAGATAAGACTGCTGGAGCGTTATGGCTTTAAATCTGTAGGCACATGGTCAATGAAAGATGCTACATCCTTAATTGACAGGATTGCAGCAAATCACTGGATCGTTCCAAATGAGATTGTTCCTTCTCAATACACCCCTAAACAGTAAGAGATTTTACTATGAAAGATGATTTAAAAGACGCTCTATATGCAATCGACCCAAAGAGCTTAAATTATGAGAAGTGGGTTGAAGTGGGAATGGCTCTGCATGATGGTTCTTACAGCTGTGACGTATGGGATGAATGGTCACGCAATGATTCCCGCTATCGTCCAAATGTATGTCAGAGTAAATGGCGCTCTTTCGGTAGCTCAAACACCAGTAATGTAACAGTTAAAAGCATTTACAAGATGGCAAGAGAATTGGGATGGTGTCCTGAAAGCGAAAAGGGGCATGAAATCAGCTTTGACGACGAAATTAGTGTTGATGAACCTTACACTCAGGTATCTCAGAAAGAAGAGCGCTCACCGCTCCCTGACAACTACAGTCATTTAAGTGGCGCTCAACAGCTGAAAGTATACCTTGAAACACTATTTAAGCCTGATGATTACGTAGGAATTGTCGTCAATTCTTTTCAGAGAGAAGACGGTAAATATACACCGGCCAATAGAGGTGATTTCAGTCGCACTGTATCGCAATTGCTATCTTCTCTTGAGAAGTATTCTGACGACTTAGGTGCAACCATTGGAGACTGGAATGCAGATGCTGGCGCATGGATTCGATTTAATCCATGTGACGGCAAAGGTGTAAGAGATGAAAACGCTACAGCCTTTAAATACACGCTAATCGAATCAGATGAAGTATCAATTGAAGAACAGTACAGAGCTTACAAACGATGGAATCTGCCTATTGCAGCACTGGTATTCAGTGGCACTAAATCATTACATGCTATTGTTAAAATTGATGCTGTCAATGAAAAGGAATACGCTCAAAGAGTGGCATTTCTGTACACTTTCTTATCTAATCATAAGTTTAAGGTTGACACTCAGAACAAGAATGTGATGCGTTTGTCACGTCTTCCTGGCGCAACACGTAACGGCAAAGTTCAGAAGTTACTTGCCACAAATATAGGTGCACAGAACTGGTCTGTATGGCGCAATTCTCTTGAAGAGGTTGAAAATCCACTACCTTCAATTACTTCTTTATCAGAGAAGTTTTTACACCCTGATCCTATTCCAAATCCACTGATTGAAGGTGTGTTGCGTGAAGGTCATAAGATGATCATCGCTGGCCCTTCAAAGGCCGGTAAGTCATTTGCACTTATGGAGCTATGTGTAGCTCTCGCAGAAGGTGGAAAATGGCTTGGTAGGTTCCAGTGCGAGAAATGCAAGGTTTTATACGTCAATCTTGAAATTGACGGCCCTTCGGCAGATGAACGTTTCAGAAAGATATACTCAGCATTGGGATATTCAACTGATCCTGATGAAAATCCAAATATCTCAAACATTATCTTGTGGCATCTGCGTGGTCATGCGTTACCGCTTGACAGATTGAGTCAGTACATCATTGACCAGGCAACAATGCTTACAGGCATTAAAGCCATCATTATCGATCCTATTTACAAGGTTATTACTGGTGATGAGAACAGTGCTGCTGATATGTCAGAGTTCTGTAATTACTTCGACAGAATCGGTGCCAAGACAGGCGCAAGTATGATCTACTGTCACCATCATTCAAAAGGCGCACAGGGCAGTAAGAAATCAATTGACAGAGCATCCGGCAGTGGCGTGCTGACACGTGACCCTGATGCAATTATCGACTTCTCAGAGATTGATATAACACAGCAGAAAGGTAAAGAGCTCGATTGGGATGCTTCTGTCTCTGATTATCGCTCAGCATGGAGAGTATCCTCCTCATTACGTGAGTTCAGATCATTCAAACCAATTAATTTGTGGTTTGACTATCCAATACACCGAATTGACACCACAGGAGAACTAGAGTCCTGCTTTCTGGAAGGTGATGCGAGAGCTAATCTTAAGCAGTATCAGACTTCACCAAACGACAGAAAGAATCAGCTGAGGGAAGCTTATTACAATATCAGCCATGATAATGGTGTGACTGTAACTGAGCTTGCTGAAGAACTTGATAAAGCGAGAAATACCGTAGCCAAATGGCTCAAAGAGTTTCCAAAAGCATTCTCTCTGTTCGGTGGTAAATGGTTCACTGCAGAAGATTTAGCTCGCTATTTAAAAGCTTCTCAGGAGTTGAGTTAGTATGACAATATTCAGCTTTTTAAAGAATGATAAGTTAGTTTGTAAGCATAAACTAACTAATGCTCAAACCGTAAATTTCACGGTTTTAGCAGTGTGCTTAATTGCAAAAATCAGCGTGCTAAAACCGTTAAAATCACGATTTAAACAGTGTGCTCAAACCGTAAATTTCACGGTTTTAGCAGTGTGCTTAAACCGTCATTTTTACGGTGTGACATTGTGCTCAAACCGCCTTATATATAAATATATAAGGGTGTTATAAAACACACCCTTCTATTTATATATATTCTCTACGGCGTACTCGGCCAAAATTCACAGTAAGAAAATATCTCTATAAAAATTTAAGGAGTAAAAATTGCAGCTTAAATTCTCAGTACCAGGTACACCATGCGGAAAAGGTCGACCAAGATTCTTTGGTGGTCATGCTGTTACTCCGGCTAAGACACGCAATTATGAAGCTCTGGTGAAATATGAAGCTCAGCATGCGTTAGATACTATGGTAGTTAAGCCAGATTCCTCACAGCCTTGCAGAGTTGGTATTAAGGCTTTCTTTGGAGTACCTAAGAGCTACACCAAGAAACAGCGTGCGCTGATTAGTGAGTATGGCAGTTCAAGAGTAAGACCAGGTAAGCCAGATATCGATAATATCATCAAGGCCATTCTTGATGGTATGAATGCAATTATCTATCGCGACGATGTACAGGTTACTGAATTACGCGCATCTAAGCTGTGGGCTTGTGATGACGAACAGCCAAGAGTTGAAGTTTGTGTGGAGTGGGATGATGACTAGATTTATTCTTGAAGCTATTCAAAACGGCTACAGCTCTGAATATCTCAATCTGCTGCATAACTATGGGCTGTGGGCTCGTTACTTTGGCGCGGTGGGATATCTTCATCCAGGATTAGCGCATGAGGATTACATCATTGACGACGACAGTGCGCTTGAAGTGGAGAAGGCTATGTGCTGGCTTAAACAGTCACGTCCTAATGTACATAGGCTCTTTGCGATGTATTACGTTCGTGGGCTTGATGAGTACGATATCCTGTCAGTGCTAAAAGAGCGCGTTACGGTTAAGCGTGTACGTCACACAGACAGGTACGATGCTACTCCATATGACGACGCTGTACGCTATCTCACTGGGAGCGCGGTAAGAGACATAATCGTACTTGGTGAAAAACTGGTACTCGATTATCTGCAGAAGGAGGCTAAGCATGAGAGCGTTTAAGTATGACGGAACAGAGTACAGGTCTATGGCTGAATGTTGCAAAGCTTTGGATATTTCGTACCAGAAGGTAAGACGCTTATGTCGTCACTACAGACGCGCTCACAATGATCCTGCACAGGCGGTTCGCTGGTGCCTTGGTGTTGACAAATTATCTCATCTTGAACCAAGGACACCGCAGTACGCACAAGATCTCGTTAAGAGCTACGACAGACAGGAGAAATTCAAAGACAGAATTTATCAGAAGTTTGTGGAGAGTTTTTAAAGTTTGCGACAATAAACACGATTTAGTATTGAGAAAACAAATTACAAAATTTATAATTAAACAAAAGTTTAGTCTTTTTAGGAAAATTTATTATGATTGGTGCATATAATTTTGATGAAAATCACCTGTAATATCTTTAAAAAACGGTGGTTTGGGGTTTAATTATAAAAATAAAAAAGCATCAGAAAATCTATTAAGTAATTTTGTAAAGTGCAAAAGATTGATTGAGAACAAAACTATTTCAGTTCCAAATAAAAAAGAACAATAATTTGTTTAAAATGGAAAAATTATATGTTTAATTTTTTTAAAAGGCCAAGAGTTGTTGTTTACAATAATGGTGGGTATGGTCTTAATTTTAAAAATGATGCTGTAATAAAAAGCATTCTTAATGAAACAAAAGAAATGCATAAATTGGCAGAAGCAGAAGAAGAAAAGAATAAGACTTTTGAAATGAAAGGTTATAACTCATATCCATTATATTCATCGAAATCATGATTGCTGTTATCACGCTTGCTATTCTTGTAGCAGGCTTTTTGTTCACTTCTCAAAATCCAATCACAAATTTTAAACAGTCTAGAATATCAGGATGGTCTCTGTATTGTCACTTGTTTGTATGGGGACTTATATTTTCCTTAACAGATGCTGTTCTTTTATATTTTATAACCAAAATTAAAAATGAATATGTCGTTAATTCTTTAGATTATTTTAGCAATGTATTTGAAAGTGATAAAAAATTGCTTTGTTTAGGTGATATTTCATTTTATTTTGTGTTGTGGATCCTTAGTTTTATTTTTATTGCTTACTTTGTTGGACTTTTATTCAGTAAATTACAATTCTTAAAAAATATTGCTTTAAAAAGAATATGCAAAGCTAACGATTTAAAGAATAAACTTTTTGAAGCATCAAATCATACTAGATTAATCCAAGTTACTATGAATTCCAGAAAAGTTTATGTTGGTTTTGTTTTTAGAAATAAGGATGAAATTGAATACAAAGACAAAGAATACGTAGAGATAATTCCTTATAAAAGTGGTTATAGAGATGAAAAAAACTTGAAAATATGTTTTTTAAATGAATATTCTAGTTTCTATTACAGATATATGAAAGATAACAAGTTGTATCTGTATGAAAGATTTAAAAGAATATGTCAAAAGAAAAAGTTTAAATACATTATTTTTAAATTGAAATACAGCTTTAAGTTAAAAAAGCTAAACTTGGATTTAGAGCGCTATTTGAAAAAATTTTCAGTTATTGTGCCAATGGAAGACATTATTTCGGTAAGTTACTTTGAAAAAGAAATCTACACAAAAGTTAACGGCAATATAGATTCAAATTCTTTGCATTTTTTTCAGTAACATCTGATGGTAAAGTAAAACAGGTACTGTGACAGCATAAAATAAGGTGCGGGTGGCAAGACGCCCGGAAATCGACTAGCTACATAGATTTTTAAAATATGGCTGCCATCTCCATAGCAGACAGCTATAACCACCTAAAAATACTACTTTATTCTTTAAAATCAAATAGATAAAAAGATCGTTTATTGGTCGTTAATAGATCGTTTTTTAAGAATATACTATAAAACAATTAGAGTGAAAAAGTACGTATTGAATATCGGTACTTTCCTCTTACCTCATAGATTATCCTAATTTGTCAACAATAAAGCTCTCAAGAAATTGAGGGCTTTTTTTATTTCTTATGTATAAACATTTAACCCCAGAAGTCATTTATTTGATGATTGGTACAGCTTGCTCATTTGTAATGGCATATTTACGCTCTACCAAGCGCAAATTCATGGCTAAGATTTGCGAAGCTCTGACATGCTCTATGCTCTCATCTGCACTTATCTTAATTTCAGAGTATTACTTTAAGTGGCCTCTGGAGTTAGGTGTTGCAATTGGTACATTCGTAGGCTTCTTGGGCAGTGACTATATCTCTTTAAAGATTAAACAAGTTATTAACTTGAAAGTTGAGGGTAAATCAGATGATGAAAGTAAGTAGTCATGGTATTGCTCTTATAATGAACTTTGAAGGGCTAAGAACTGCTGCATATAAGCCTGTATCAAGCGAAAAAGGATGGACTATTGGTTATGGTCACCATGGCTCAGACGTTAAGCATGACATGGTATGTACCGAGCAGTGGGCTTATGAGCAGTTACAACGAGACCTAAGACAGGTTGAGCATCAGCTTATTTCAGCGCTAAACGCAGATGAGATTGAAGTCACACAGGGGCAGTTCGACGCACTGTGTTCTTTACTGTTCAACCTGTCCGGCGGCATACTTCGACTTGTAAAATTCAAACTCTGGGCAAAGCTTAAAGCTGGTGACGTTAGAGGCGCTGCAAATGAGTTTCTCGATATCAACAAGGCCGGTGGTGTTGAAGTTGAAGGTTTAACCAGGCGCAGAAAAGCAGAAGCTAAATTATTTCTTTCTTAGTCTAAAAATGTCAAAAAGAAGCTCACAGAAATGTGGGCTTTTTTCGTTTCTGGAGTTTCCCAATGTTATCCATTAAGAATACATTGATTGCTGGTGCATTAGCTTTTGCTGTCGGTTTTCTGACCGGCTATTCGGCAAGAGACGATCAGGCAGAAATTGAACGTCTGAACGTTGCGAAATATGCACTGGAGCAAGAAAAAACTAATCTGATTCAACAGTTGGAGGGTGAACATGAGCACCAGAAGACAGCGCAAATCAATGCAGCAAAAACGCAGGAAGACCTGGATGATCTTGAAAAACGTTATGCTAGTACTATCGATGAACTTAATGCTATGCAGTTGCAGTTCTCAGAGTACACCGATTCCGACACCTCAGCACTGTCCAAAGATGCCTCAGCTTCCTCAGCAGTATCACAAGGTAAATGTGGATGCAGTGGAAAAGACAAAAGAGCATTTCAGAAATTACTTAATGACCAGATGATTGTGTCGAAAGACTGCGACATTAATGCTACTTACCTCAACAATCTGATTGAGTGGTATGGGAGCATAAGCAAATGAAAAAAATATTAAGATATTTATCAGTTATTTTTCCTGTTGTTGCTTTGGTTGCAAGCTCTCCAAATCTTTACTCTGCTTGGTCTTCTCTGACTGATTATTATTCCGTTGTATGGGTAGTTGGTCTTTTTTCGGTAACAGTTCTGTTTGGTGTTGTTCTTGATACTCTTGTACAAAATTTGTTCCGGATATAAAATTTTTGCCATATTCATAAGCTTTAGGTCCAACAAATGGGGCAACCGCTAAAACTACAGAAATGATTGTTGAATAATAAAAGTATTTACGGCTTTCGTCTTTTATTAGCCCTAATTCTTCTTTTTCTTTTGCTGTTAAAGGTAGTCCTGAAATATTATTCTGGATTTCAACAAAATCCTTGTCAGCATAACTAGCAAGCACATTGTTTAATACGGAAATTTGCTGATTTCTGTAGTACAACATGAATATGGTTTGACACCTTGTATCAAGTGATTTTAGTTTGTCAAAGCCTTGAACAATTTTACACATTCTCTGAATCTGTTCTGGAGAATATCTGAAACCATACTGAAAAATAGAAAAAGCTGGCGCTTCAAAATATCCCTTGATGTAGTCAACAGATTTATAAATAGACTTTAAGGCTTCTGAGAGTTTATTGTTTTTCAGAAATTCTTCAGTAGGCAGATTCTTTTTAATGATTTTTACTGCATTAGCAATGGCTTCTTGCTGATTATTCATAACAAATCCTTGTATATAAAACGTCTAAGCACAGATGATTGTCGCAGATTGTCTGTGCTTTCTAATTCTTAATATATGCCTAATTTATTTTTAAAACCATGTCAGTATGCCGGATGCAGAGAATATGCAGTTAAAGGTTCAGCATACTGCAGAGAACATCAAACAAAAGTATCAAATGAGTTTGATAAACATCGAGGATCTTCAAGAGAAAGAGGATATACAAGTAAATGGGAGAAGTTCAGAAAGACATTTCTTGCTGAGCATCCTCTATGCGTTGAATGTCTCAAACACGGCAGAATGAAACCAGCTACAGATGTTGATCATATAGTTCCTCACAAAGGCGACATGAATAAGTTCTGGAACTTAAAGAACTTACAGGCTTTATGTCATGAATGCCACAGCAGAAAGACAGCAATTGAAGACAGCAACTTTCTCAAGACCCGTAGGGGGAGTTAAAAAAGTTCATACACAAGAATGTAACCGCCCCGTTAGTTCTTTACACACGCGTGCAAAATGGGAGTAATTTACTTGTTGATTTATAGAAAAATTATTCAAGTGTATAAAGATAGGTAAAAAAATAATGGCAAGACCAAGAAAACCAACTGCAATTAAAAAACTGCAGGGAACCTTACAGCCTTGTCGAACAAACTTAAATGAGCCTAAACCTCAGACAGACATCAAAGTTGTATCAGCTCCGTCATGGCTTAATGATGTAGCAAAGCAACATTGGGATTTTGCAATATCACAGATGCCTGACGGAATGGTTTCAAGCCTAGATTACACTGTTTTTGCGATGTGGGCTGACACAGTGTCTAAGATCCTTGAGTTGGAAGCGATACTTCAGCATGAAGGTTTAATGCTTACAGACGAAAAAACAGGCAAACGTGTTGTAAACCCCGTACTAAAACAGCAAAACGAGCTGAAATATATTTTAAAGAATTATCTGACCGAGCTTGGGTTTACTCCTGCATCTCGCTCGAAAGTATCTATAACAAAGTCAGATTCAGATAACAAGAATAGCTTTCTTGATTTATAGGCTATGCAGAAACGTGATTATATCGCCATCGCTAATGGCTATATTAACGACGTACTGGCTAAGAAGATCCCTGCTTGTCGTTATGTTATTGAAGCATGCAAGAGACAGAAGAACGATCTTAAAAGAAAACGCTGGCAGTATCACTTTGATGTAAATCTTGCATCAAGACCTTGTCGGTTTTCTGAAATGCTCTGTCACGTAAAAGCTGAAAAAGCTGGTCAAAAGATAGTACTTGAGCCATGGCAGATCTTTATTCTTACCACAGTATTCGGCTGGGTTGATGATAACAATCTCAGGCGTTATCAGAGAGCATATATTGAAGTCCCAAGAGGTAACGGCAAGTCAACTTTATTAAGCTGCATCGGTTTATTCATGATGTGTGCTGACAATGAAATGGGTGCTGACTGTTACTCATTTGCAACAACTCGCGATCAGGCAAAGATTGTTTTTAATGATGCTCAGGCAATGGCTCGTAAAAATCCTGATTTGCGTGCAGCATACGGATTGAATGTTCTAGCTCATTCAATGGTCATTCCTGGTACTAATTCAAAGTTTGAAGCAAAGTCAGCAGACGGTAAAACCCTTGACGGTTTGAATACACATTGCGCAATTATCGACGAACTTCATGCACATAAAACTCGTGAAGTGTATGACGTTGTCGAGACTTCAATCGGTAAGCGTACACAGCCAATTATGTGGATGATTACCACAGCAGGATTTCTGATTAACGGTATCTGCTACGAGATAAGACGGTACGTTGAAAAATTGTTAAATACTTCCGTTGTAGATGATACTCATTTCGGCATTATCTATACGATTGATGAAGGCGACGACTGGAGAGAAGAAAGCTCACTGCAAAAAGCTAATCCTAACTGGAATATATCAGTGATGCCCAAGGCGGTATTATCGACTTTGCGCAAAGCCATGGAGAATCCCAGCTCAGAAAATAACTTCAAAACAAAGCACCTTGATATATGGTGCAACGCTGACACCGCTTTTCTGCAGATGAATAAATGGCGAAAAGCTATCAGAACAGATGTAACTCTTGATGATTTTGAGGGATGTCACTGCATTTATGGCCTTGACCTTGCAGCTAAAACAGATATCACAGCTTTAGTGCGACTTTTCTGGAGAGAAGAGAGTGATGGCAAGGTTCACTTCTATGTTTTTCCTGAGTTCTGGCTACCTGAAGATAGAATAAACAGTTCTACAAATTCACAATATCAAGGATGGGTTAAACAGGACTTAATCCATGTCTCCGATGGTTCTATTAATGATTTAGAACTTATTCAAGATTATATCAAAGAAGATGCCCAGCATTATGACACTTTAGCAATAGCTTTTGATCCTTGGCAGGCATATCAGTTAGCTTCTAACCTTGCTAATGAAGGTTTGACCATGGTTGAGATTAAGCCTACCGTTCAGAACTTCAGCGAAGCTATGAAAGAAATGCAGGCCTTAATTTATCAAAAACTGTTACACACTGACGGAAATCCTGTTCTTGAGTGGATGGCCTCGAACGTAGTCGCACATTTAGATGCCAAAGATAATATTTATCCAAGAAAAGAAAACCCAGAGAACAAAATTGATGGCATTGTAGCGTTAATCATGGCTTTACGACAGGCTATTTTTATGCAGGTTTCAACAGATTATCTTGAAGGCAGTTTAAATATCGACTTAGCTTATTAGATTTACAGGTAAAAAATATGAATGTTTTTAAATGGTTGACAAATTGGGGTGGCACTACAGGTGATCACTCTGGCTGGCAGAATAACAGCCCTATGGTGCCAATCGTTGAAGGAACAAATGCATATTCACCGGATATGGCTCTACAGATTCCTACTGTATGGGCTTGTATTGATCTTTTAAGTCACACTATTGCATCTCTGCCTTGTGATGTATTTATTGTTGACGGTAAAGGTAATAAGAACGCTGATACCAAATGCAATCTTAATTATATTCTGTCAGAGTCACCAAACGCTGATATGACTCCGTATGAGTTCTTTTCTGCAATGGTTGTTAATTACTGTCTGCATGGTAATGCTTATGCGTTAATCTCCAGATGGACAGGAGACAAAAAAGGACAAGTAAAAGGCATATATCCTCTGTCTTCAGAGCAGATGCAGATTTACAGAGAACCTTCAAATGGTCAGTTAATTTATCGTTATCTTGATAAGAACGACCATTATCAGGACTATAAATCATCTGACATACTGCATTGGAAATGCAGTATGGGTAACGGCATTACCGGTCTAAAGAAGTTGGATTTTATGAAAATTTCTTTGGCTGAATCTAACTTTGCTCAAAGAACTGCTGTATCAGTTTTCAACAAAAAAGGAAAAATGAGTGGCATTCTGACTACTCCTAAGATTTTAACCGACAAACAAAAAGGTGAAATTGCCGATCAATTTCAAAAGATGAGGAATGATGACAAGATACCTGTATTACCTGCAGATATGTCTTTTCAGCAGCTAAGCCTTAATCCTGCCGAACAGCAATTATTAGATACACGTAAATTCAGTGTCGAAGAAATCTGTCGTTGGTTTGGTGTTCCATCTGCTCTTGTCAATTCAAGTGGTGGAGCACCAGGTTCAAATATTGAACAGGTAACAGCAAACTTTTACAAGTCAACCATTCTGCCAATGATTATAAGCCTTGAACAGGCAATCATGAAGCGTGTCCCATGTGTTGAAGAACGATACAACCATGCTGTTAAATTCCGTCTGTCATTTTTAAATCGTGCTAATGATGAGGCACGCAGTCGTATTGCAGCAACTGCAGTGCAGAACGGCTGGAAGACACGTAATGAAGTCCGCGTTGAAGAAGGCTTACCACCTGTTAAAGACGGTGATACTTTGACAGCTCAGAGTAATTTATTTCCTCTTGAGCAGTTAGGCCAGGCTGATGCGTCTCAGGTATCACAGACACCAATTACAGAAAACCCTACTAAACAGTAAGGAGTAAATAAATGAAATTCAATAAGAGTGCCAAAGAGTCACAACTTGAAATCTCTGATGAAGGCATCATTGAAGGATATGCTTCAGTATTCAATGGAGTTGATTCGTACGGCGATACTATTGATCCAAAAGCCTTTGACCATGTAATTACAAAAGGCGACTTACCTACAATGCTGTATGGTCATGATTCAATGTCTGTGCCAATTGGTAAATGGACAGAGATGTCAGTAGATGATGTAGGCCTAAAAGTTAAAGGACAGCTGAATCTAAATAACGCTAAAGCAAAAGAAGTTTTTGATGCAATTAAGTTTGGCTCGCTGACTGGTTTATCAATCTGCTTTTCATGTTCCGAAGAAGGCTATGAACAAAAAGATCCTGATGATTTGTATAGTGGTTGCTTAATTAAGGCAATTGACAGGCTTTATGAGATTTCAGTTGTAAATCTGCCTGCCGATGACAATGCAAGAATTTCAAGTTATAAGTCAGCAGATTTTAATGACTGTAATGATATTAAAGGTTTTGAGAAATGTCTGCGTGATGCTGGCTTTTCTCGCTCAAAGGCTAAAGAGATTATATCTGTAGCCAAACGTGTGCTAAATCAGTGTGATGCTGACAGAGAAACACACGATCACGTAGACAATGACATTGATGAACGTATCAAGTCAATTTTCATGAAATACAGGAAATAAAAAATGGAAAATAACGATATTTTAAAGGGTCTTGAGACCATAGATGCAAAAATCGAGGATGTAATCTCCGATAATAAAGCGTCAAAATCAGCTATTGAGTCAGAGATTAAACGTATTGGTGATGAACAGGTCAAACTTGCAAAAGCCTTAGCAGACACAGCACAGAAATCTGTTGAAGTTCCAGCAGAGACAGCATCTCTTTCACTAGGACAGGCATTTACCAAGTCTGCAGCATTTGAGAATTTTAGTAATAATCGAAAAGCATTATTTACTTTTGAAAAGAAAGCTGACACTAATGCTGCAACTTCAGATTATGGCAATATTCCAGCTTACAGAAAGCCTGGTATGGTTGTTTCTCCAGAAGCTCCATTGATTATTGAGAACTTATTCCCTCATGTGCCTGTAACTTCAAATTCAGTTGAATACGTCAAGGAAGGTTCATTTACAAACAATGCTGCACTTGTAGCTGAAAAGAATGATAAACCTGAATCTGTATTCGGGGCTACTTCACTTGCAACTGCAAAGATTGTAACTATTGCCCACTGGACAAGAATCACAAATCAGCTTGCAGCAGACGCTCCAGCTTTAGCTGCTTATATTGAACAGAAGATGCAGTACGGTTTACAGGCTCGTGTTGATTCTCAGCTCGTTACCGGTACAGGCGGTTCAACTGAACTTGAAGGTTTACTCCACGCTGGTAATTACAATGATCCTGTTACAGGTAAGCAGATTGTTGCTAAAGATTTTGCAGCTGATTCAACTCTGTTTGACTTCGTATTAAAGAATAAGGCAGAGCTTGAGGGTAGATACATTACTCCAGAAGTGATCCTGCTAAATCCGGCAGATTGGACAAAGCTTGCAATGTTAAAAGACGGTCAGAAGCGTTACATCCTAGGTGGACCTCAGTCAGTTGCCACTAAGTCATTATGGGGTATTCCTGTTGTAACTTCTGCATCTGTAACTGCCGGCAAGTATATCTTAGGCAACATCTCTTTAGGTGCTACTGTATACGACAGACAGGCTCTAAACGTTGCAATGTCAGATTCAGACAATGTTAACTTCACTCAGAACTTAATCACTATCAGAGTTGAGCGTCGTTTAGGCGTTGCTTATGAGATGCCACAGGCAATTAACGGTGGTGATTTTGCTATTCCTGCAACCGCATAATTTAGCTTGTAGTCAGCATTGGGGGCATATGCCCCCTTTTTTATAGGATTTTTTAATAATGTCTCTTTACACTCCAAGCCCAATAACTGATATCTCTCAGACTCCATGCACTCTTGAAGAGGCTAAAACTCAGTTAAGGGTCGATGATACATTTGAAGATGATCTTATTCGTAATTACATTATTGTAGCTACAGAACAGGCAGAGCAGATTTTACAGAGAGAAATTATTAAAAGATTCGATGATGAGGCTGTGTCAACTTTATCCCCAAATGGGGATATTCCATTAACTGTTAAGCAGTTTATTTTATGCCTTGTAGGTGATTTATACGCTCACAGAGAGCTGTCAGAGCAGGGGACATACAGCACCTTTCACAAGCACCTTCTTGACCCTTATATCAAATATATTCGAGAGGATGAGTAATGAGCGTATCAATTCCCACCGCTGGAGAATTAAGGCACAGAGTCAGCATATATTCTCGAATTGATCATCCTGTTAACGGTCATGAAGTTGAGAGTATTGATGAACTTATATGTACAGTGTTCTGCAAAATTGAACCTACAGGCTCAATGTATTTCAATAATATTCAGACAGAGAACAAAACTACACACCGTTTCTGGTTCCGTTCTGTTAAAGGAATGACAGATGCAAGAAGTTTAAGCCGAAGTATTCTGATAAAAGAAGGCGATATTACATATATTCCTATCAGGGTAACACAGTGCAATGGTCAGAACTTTTTTACCATGGTTGAAGCTCGTGAGCTTGGCGAAATTCAAAATGAAACTGTAAATGCTAACAATATGGCAGGACTAGCAGATGGGTGAGTTCTTTCATGTTGGTGTAAAAATGCCAAAAGGCCTTGATGTCATGGATTTTGACAGAAAAATCGTAATGACAGGTCTCAAAAAGGCATCCAAAATCGTACAGCAGCAGTCTAAAAAACTGATTTCAACAAAGGGCCCTTCAAAAGCTGGCGAATATCCCGGACGTAATACAGGACGTATGCGACGTCATGTTCGTATTAAAAATTCTAAAAGAAAAGATCATCTGTGGTCACGTGTACAAGTATCAACGATTGAAGACAGTTTCTTTTATCCAGCGGTTTTAAATTATGGACGAAAAGACGGACGACTAAAACCAAGAAAAAACTTCATTGAAACAGCAACGACCCAGAACGAAAAACAAATAAAAGAAATCATAGACAGTGCTATGACACAGGGCATAAAAATTTGGAGAAAATAAGATGCGAGTCAGCTCAACTATCAAAGCTTTAAGAGAGCGATGCCCATCACTTAGCAAACGTGTCTATGGTGCTCTTCAATGGGTCAGTCTGTCAGTTGTTCACCCTGAGAAACTTCCATGTGCTTATGTATTTACCCAGTCAGAAGATCCTAAAAACCTACAGAGTTCAGAAAACTCATATAAGCAGTTAATTACAGCAACTATAGCTGTGGTTCTATGTGTTCCTAGTCTTGATGTTCGAGGACAGGAAGGCGCAGACAAAATTGAAGATTTAAAAGATGAGGTTTTCAAAGCTTTGTTAGGGTGGGCTCCTAATGGCGATCCTCAGTGTGTATATGAATACGCAAATTACAGAGTTATTGATACATCATCCACTCCAGCCATGTGGTGTGTACAGTTAGAGTTCACAGTAGAGTACATGCTTGATACGGATGATACATATATCAAGACAGAACATGAGAATTTAGGCAATTTTGACAAGTTTTATGCTGATGTAGACAAAATTGAATCTGATAAGCCGGATGGAAACATAGATGCAAAACTCAGACTTACAGGGCTTACAGAGGGTAAGGCTAAAACGGAGCCACAAGATCAAACTATTTATAAAGATTTATGGTAACTAAACCAAGGAGAAGACAATAATGTCTGTTTCATTTAATTACGTGCCTTCAAATGTACGAGTTCCTTTGTTCTACGCAGAAGTAGACAATTCAATGGCAAATACCGCAACAGCAGAGAAGAAGAGCCTTTTAATCGGTTCAATGTCTTCTTCTGGAACTGCAACAGCAGGTGTTCCTACATTAATCACCTCAACTGAACAAGCAAAAACAAAGTTTGGTCGTGGTTCGCCTTTAGCTTTAATGGCAGAGGCATTCCGTAATCAGAATGCTACAGGAGAATTATGGTGTTTACCTGTAGCCATTAAGTCAGCTACTGCATCAACAGGCTCAATTACCGTTAAAGGAACAGCAACAGAGAGCGGAGCAGTCTATCTGTATATTGGTTCTCAGCTCGTATCAGTTGCATGTTCTGCAGGAACAACTGCAAATGAAGTCCTAACAGCATTAACTCAGGCAATCAATGCAAATAAAGATTTACCCGTTACAGCTGAAAAGAATGATGAAGATAGTGTAATCACTATTACAGCTAAAGTAGCAGGCATTACCGGAAATGAAATCAGATTGGATAAGAACCTTCAGGGCGACGTTGGTGGAGAATCTGATCTTGCAGGCATTACTCTTACTATCGATGATATGAAAAATGGTTCCGGTGAGCCTGATTATAAAGAAGCTTTTAAGGCTGTTGCATCAGAAACATTCTGGTTTATTGGAATTGAAAATAATTCTGCTACAGCGCTTGATGCTGTAAAAACCGAGATGAATGATTCCACCGGACGTTGGTCATATGCAAAAATGCAGTATGGTCATGTGTTTACAACCCTCAGAGGTAATACTGAAAGCTTAGTTACTTTTGGTAATACTCGCAATGACCAGCATACCACAGTATTCGGCATTGAAGAGAAGAATGCAGAACCTGCATATATTGTGACAGGCGCTGCTTTAGGTCGTATTGCCGGATTTATTACTAATGATCCTGCCCGTCCTGTACAAACCGGTGAACTGAACGGCTTAATGCAACCAAGTATGGAAAAGCGTTTTAATTTTAATGATAAAAATACTTTACTCCATAATGGAATCGCAACAATTTATTATCAGTCAGGCACTGTAATGATTGAGCGCGCAATCACCACATATCAGGTTAACAAGTTCGGTGATGCAGATAATTCATATCTTGATATCACAACTCTGTATACATTAGCAGAGATCATTACCCGTCTTAAGGGCGTTATTACCTCAAAATATGCACGCCATAAGCTAGCAAATGACGGTACCAGATACGGCGCAGGACAGGCAATTGTTACCCCTTCTGTAATTCGTTCAGAGCTGATTGCTCAGTATTCAGCCATGGAACGTGACGGCCTTGTTGAGAATGCTGAACTGTTCGCTAAGAATCTGATTGTAGAGCGTAATACTTCAGATGTTAACCGTCTTGATGTGCTGTTGCCTCCTGATCTTGTTAATCAGCTTCGCATTTTTGCGTTACAGGCTCAGTTCCGTTTACAGTATTCTGATTAAGAGGAGATTTTTTAAATGGGTAAAAAATTTGCGGGCACCTGTTACATTAAAGCTAACGGTGCTCAGTTATCTGTTGAAGGTTCAGTCGAAATACCTTTATTAAAAACAACCAAAGAAAAGAAAGTAGGTTCTACAGGTGTGGCAGGATACAGTGAGACTAATATAGCTCCATATGTTAAATGTACTGCATTTCTTGAGCCTGACTTTGATATTGATGCACTGTCTGGCAATGATATGACAATTACTGCAGAGCTTGCCAATGGTTGGGTATACACCTTAAATGGTGCATGGCTTGAAGGTGAAGTTGTAGCTAATTCGTCAGACGGTACTGTGTCATTAGAGTTTACAGGCCTTGATGGTCACTTACAGCGTTAGGAGAGAACTAAATGAAGTCAGTTGCAGAAAACTTAAAATTATCAGTGCCTATTGAGATGGGCACTGAGACAGTATCTGTTTTAGAGTTCAGAAAGCCTAGTGTTGGTGATATTCGCAGAATTGGTTATCCCATCTTTTTTACTTCAGAAGGCGATCTGAAATTTAATCCTGATATTGTTGCAAAGTATATTTCTACTCTTGCTTCAATACCTCCATCAGCTGTAGACAAGATGTCAATTCCTGATTTCACTGCAGCAGTAGGTGTTGTAACCGGTTTTTTCGGAAGTGGGGATTAAGCCCAAGAACGGAAAAGCAATTTATTGACTGTATCTATTCGACTGCGTATTTTTGGCATCTTTCACCGCTTGATATTGAACAACTTGATGTTGAGCGGTTTGAAGAAATGGTTTTACAGTCGAATCGTATTGCAGATGAGATTAATTCACAAAGGGAATAAGTAATGGCATCAGCAAACATCAAAGAGTTTAAGGCTCTTTTTACTGTAAGTGATAAAGCTTCACCACAGTTAAAAAAATTAAAGAGTTCTTTTAAAAACTTTGAAAAGGCATCACAGGCTTTTGCATCTAATGCTTCAAAGTTAGGTGCATTAACGCTTGTACCGCTTGCTGGTGCTTTTACTGCAGTAAGTGCAACTGTTAAGAGCTCAATTAGTACATTTACTGATTATGGCTCTTCAGTAAAAGATGCCGCTATTAAACTTGGTACAACCACTGATGCTGTTCAAACTTTAAGACATGCTGCCCAAATGGCAGGTTCTTCAACTGAAGCTCTTGATCAGGGCATGGTTATCTTTAATAAGAATTTAGCTAATGCAGCACAGGGCAAGAACAAAGCCTTAGTTGAAATGTTCAAAAAATTAGGCATTTCAATGAAAAAAGCAAATGGTCAGATGAAGACCACAGCTGAACTAATGCCAGAATTAGCCGATGCAATGAAACGTCAGAAAAACAATTCTGAAAAGGCGTATATTGCGACAACTACTTTTGGTAAGTCTGGACAAGAGCTGATTCAAATGTTGCAAGATGGTTCTCAGGCTCTTAAAGATTATGCTGACGAGGCAAAACATCTTGGTATTGTAGTATCAGATGAAGATACCTTAAAAGCAAAATCAATGGGCGATACAATTCAGCGTTTAAAAGATGCTGTTACAGGTTTTAGCCTTGCTATAGGTTCAAAGCTGATACCTTACGTTGAGCCTGTTATTGCATCTATGACTGAGTGGATTGCAACCAATCGAGAATGGATCGCAACAGAAATTGCATCATCAGTTAAGAATTTTGTTGAGTGCATTAAAAAGATTGATTTTAAACAGGTAATTTCTCAAACAGTTACTTTTACCCAAAATCTGGTAAAGCTTTTTAATTATCTTGGTGGAGTCAAAACAGTAGCGATTGTCATATCCACGATATTTGCAAGTAAATTCGTTGTTGCCCTGATTGGTACTATTAGCGCATTCTTGAAGATAGCTACTGCAATCAAAGCTGTAACAGTAGCTACAACTCTGTTTAATATTGCACTGTGGTCAAATCCTATTGTCTTAATTGCAGCTGCCATTATTGCAGCGATTGCAACTATAGTTGCATCTGTCTATTTTCTTTATAAGAATTGGGATACTGTCTGCAAATGGTGCAAAGATGCATGGAATGCTTTTGTTGACTTTACCATGTCAACAGTCACAAAAATTAAAGCCTTTTTTACTAAGATAATCACTTATATTTTAAGTTCATTATCTCCAATAGAAAATGCATGGGATAGTATGAAAAATTGGCTGTCCAATTTATTCAATGATCCTGTAAATACCATTAAAGAAACATTCTTAAGTTTAGTCGACTTTTACGCTAATTTATGGTCCAAAATCAAAGATGTATTCTTTGCTCCATTTGAATCTGCAGCAAAAGGTATTAGTAAGATAGGTTCAACACTGTCAAACGGCTGGGATCAAACTAAAAACTTTTTTGGTTTTGGCGATGATTCAAATATGAATGTGCCGGCAACAACTCTTGCAACTGCATCTGGTGGTGCCTTAAAGGGCGATATCAATATCAATGTAAAGTCTGCTGAAGGAACTACAGCTGAAGTTGAGTCAACATCTCAGCATGGCGACGGTCGTATTCAGTATAAGACAAATTCAGGTGTATTAAGGAGCTTGTAATGTTTTCTACCAGATTACGAAAAGCTTCTTTTAATGGTGTGTCTTTTGAAGTTGTAGGCTCTGAATTTAACTTTGGTCGAAGAAATATCACTCATGAATATCCACAACGTGATATTCCTTACACTGAAGATTTAGGACGTCTTAAAAGACAGTTTACTGTTACAGGCTTTATTATTGGCACTGATTATATTCAGCGAACCAAAAGGCTGATAAATGCCATTGAAGAGCCTAAAAAAGACAGTAACGGTATTGTTTCTGCCTGTAAGCTTATACACCCATGGTTAGGTACGCTTAACGTTTACTCCATTGATACACCAAGGATCACATGGGATGCCGAAAAGCGTATTTCTAACTTCACTCTGACTTTTATTGAAGCTGGTGAATCTAAATACCCACATTCAGCTGGCTTTGATTTTGGCTCAAAGTTAAGAACATGGGCTGATAACTTTGCAGAAAATGTACTGGATACTTTCAATCTATCTGTAGAGGATTTAGACCAGTACACTACTATTGCAACAGATATCGCAAATGGCACATATTTCAATATATTAGGATGTCTTTCAGATTCAACTTTTTCAAAGATTTTTGATTTATCTGATTCCATATCAAATCTTATAACAACAGCATCATCAGATTTGAGCCATTCCTCTTCCTTTGTTTCATCCCTTTTTGATTCATTAGGAGTAGGCAATTACTCAAATGTTATTCAGAACTGGAGAAATGCAGGGCATGCTGTACTTGATTTAATTCATTCTGATGAATTAAGTACAACCTCATCAGTCACCAGCACTGCTCTTGGGACATCTCAAGGAACAACAGTTGATTTTAGGCAGACTGATATTAACACTCAGAAATCAGAATTAGCAGAAGCTGTAAAAACTTCAGTAAGGCTTACTTTACTTGCTCAGTTAGCCGGTATTGTTTCTCTTGTTGGAACAAACCTGGATGGTGAGAGTGACGGAGACACTGACACAGCCGGAAATACCAAATCCGAAGATGAAATTCTTGCACTGCGTAATGAAGTTCTTTCAGTTATTGAAGCTGAAATGATATATCAGGGCACTGATGACAGTAATCTGTATGAGAGTTTGGAAGAGCTTTACAGCAATGTATACCATTACTTTACAAATGAGGTTCTAGCAGATGGTAAAACCATAACTGTAACTCCAAAAGAGCCACAGCCTACTTTGGTTTTAGCTTATGAACAGTATGGCGATACCAGCAGAGTAGATGAAATCATAAGACGTAATAACATTCATTTTCCTTTGTTCATGCAAAAGGTACCAATCAGAATTACAAAATCTGTATCTTAGTGTTTTAACCATTAATTTTTAGACTATAATTCGAGAAAAGAAGGATAGTTGATATGAAAAATTTAATAGTTTTAATTGCTTTGTTATCCTCAATTGGAAACGCAAATGCTTATTGTGATCCTGTAAACGGTATTTATGATACATGTGACGCAGAAGATCGCGACTATGAATCTCTAGGTAGTTTAAAAGAGCAACTTGAACTTTTTAGTGGTGTTAACAGTATGATTGATCCTATGAGTAGAGGAACGAAAGTAACGATCGATGGCAAAGAATATCGCTGTATACAGCATTCTGATGATTCCATTGAATGTGAAAAATATTAGTTTTAATTTGTTATGGAGGCCCACTTAATTGTGGGCTTTTTTATGGTCAATAAAAATACAGTACAGCTTAAAGTTAACAGTTCAAATACCTATAACTACTGGTCATCTGTATCGATTACTTCAGAGATTAATGCTCTATCTAGAACATTTCAGCTGGATATAACTCCAAAAGTTTATGCTCAAAGTGAAATTCCAAAGTTTACTTCTGGTGATGAAATTCAGCTCACAATAGGTGATGATCTTGTACTGACAGGTTTTATTGATTCAACTCCAATCAGCTACAACGGTACATCAGTGACAGCTTCAGTCGTTGGCAGAAGTAAAACCGAAGATTTAGTTGACTGCAATGTAGCACCACAGGGGTATGACTTATCCCGTATTAAAAATAATTCATGGACAAAGAATATTAACGGAGGCAAAGCTTTTGTAGAGCCAAATATTACCAAGGCCGTTACTCAGTTTAAAAACATCCCTTTAAAACAAGCTGTAGCTCAGTTAATTGCGCCTTATGGCATTAAGCTTGTCTGTGAGTCAAATAAGGCTGCAGTTAATTCAAATGTTCACTCTACTGTAAAAAACAGTGAAACAGTTTTTAAGGCAATTCAGAATTTAACCAAATCATCAGGACTATATTTTATGGATGATGAGTATGGCAATCTGATAATTGCTGATACTGATGCTCCTAAATCATCCGGTGCAACATTAGAATTAGGAGCCAACATTCTGACAGCATCTGCACAGAAAGATTACAGTCAACGTTTTTCACATTACTGGTATGACAATGATCAGAAGGGAAATAATAAGAAATTTGGTGATGACCTGCAGCTGATTTCTAAATGCCAGGATGATGAAATTAAGAGGTTCAGATTCTACCGTTACAAAGAGCAGACCATGAACGGTGGCATATCAAATGGCCCAGAACAGGAAGCTAAATATCGCAAAGCGCAATCACAGAAAATCACATATACCGTTTTAGGATGGCGCACAGGTAAAGACGGTCTTGAAGGCGATTTGTGGAAGGTAAACACTTTAGTCAAGATTAAAGATGATATTGTGTTAGGTTCTGGTGTTGGTTCAAATTCATCAACAAAAGAAATGCTAATCACCAAGGTTACTTTTACACTTGATAACAATGGAATGATTACCACTCTTGAATGTGTTCCACCTACAGGATTTAGACAGACAGATGAACCGGCTCAGAAAAAATCAAAAGTCACAAAAAAGAATGGATCATGGTCATCAAAATCAGAAGTTAAGCTTGTAGGACAGGATGGCAAATACCATTAAGGATTAAATATGTCGCAGATAGTTCGGTCAACCGTAACAGGTTCTTCAGGTGATTTAAAACTCAGAGAATTTCAGACAAGATATGATTCTGACACCACCCAAGATGAGATGGAACATATCGAGCCTTATGGTTTCAGTTCAGAGCCTTATACAGACGGTAAGACAGATGCAATTAATCTCTTCTTTGATGATGAACGAAATCATGGTGTAGTTATCAATGTTGCAGACAGGCGCTATCGAATCACTCAGATGAAGACAGGTGAAGTTGTTATCTACGATGATAAGAAACGTCATGTATATTTAAAACGTGAAGGTATAGAAATTGATGGTGTAGATGATCCAATAACAGTAAAAACAACAAACGACATTATAGCTAAGTGCGATAACTTAACAGCAACCTGTAAAAGTGCTGCATCGGTTAACTGTGACACCTCATCTGTTACTTGCAAAACATCTGCAACCGTAACCGCTCCAACAATTACGCTTGACGGAAATGTAACTGTTACAGGCACTCTAATTACAGGCACAAAAAGTGGTGGTATGGCATCATTTGGCGGGACTGTTAATGCTAAGGGATTAATTCATTCAGAAGATGATATTACAGCCGGATCAATCAGTCTGCAGCACCATGTTCATACTGGTGTTCAAGGTGGTAGCGAAAATACAGGAACCCCAAGTTAATGAATATATCAGAAAGAATAATCCCAGTATGGTCGTTTGATAAAGGCTCATGGTACAGAACTGATGATCTTTGCAGCATATCAGACAACATTGTTTATTGTCATGATAAGTCGTATCGATGTACTTCGGCTGAAGACATACTTGGAGTTAAATGTTATTACATACAGAAAGACGGTTTATTCCGTCTTTTTGATTTTTCGGCCAGCCATATTTGCAGAAAACAGTTAAAGAGGCTTGAGTATTTATGCAGATGTTCTTAAACAACTCACTTGTAACAGCAGATATGAATGGCAGCCTTTCAAGGGCTGTTGTTATCAGCCTGTTCACATGGAGACGTGCAGACACTGGAGACGTTTATGACGGTTCTAATAAATATGGCTGGTGGGGTGATACCTATCCTGTTGAGCAGGGGGACAAAATCGGCTCTAAGTTATGGCAGCTCTTAAGACGTAAGCTGACTGATGATGTTATAGCAGAGGTTGAAGAGGTTTCAAGAGATTCTCTTCAGTGGATGATAGATGACGGTATCTGCTCAAATGTAGATGTATCTGTAGAGCGTTCTGAAATTAACAGAGTGAATATCAGTGTTGTATTAACAGTTGACGGTAAACAGACAAGTTATAAGTTTAAAGAGGTATAAATGAATAATTTAAGGCCAAAATTGAGTGACATCATCACAAGAATTGAGAATGATGCAACATCACGCTTAACTTCAGAAGAATTAAGACGCTCCGACTTATCTGTTTTTATCCGTGTCATTGCAGGTGTATCCCATTCAATTTATGCTGCTCTTGATTATTACAAAAATCAGCTGTTTTCTGATTCAGCTGAAACAGCTTATCTTGAAAGACGAGCTTCTATTTTTAATCTGACTAGAAAAACGGCAACAAAAGCAACGGGAGAGGTTAAGTTTAACTACTACAACGATGTTGTAGACGTTCCTGTAGGTACCCTGCTGCAGTCTCAGTCTGGTATACAGTATCAAACCACTTCAAGCCCAAATTCAGAAGGAATTACTTCTGTAAAAGCAATTCTATCTGGTAAAGCTTATAACCTTAACAAAGGCAATACTCTTGAGCTTGTCAATTCATTAAAAGGTGTTGCCAATGCGATAGTACATTCAGATATTGCTGGCGGAATAGATGCGGAGACAGATGATGAGTTAAGACAGCGCATTCTTTTTCGCACCCAGGAGCCACCAAGACAGGGCACCAAAGCAGATTATATTGCCTGGGCAAAAGAAGTTACAGGAGTTGGTTTTGCTTGGTGTTTTCCTAAAGAGTTAGGTGTTGGAACTGTTACTGTAAGATTCTTATGTAATGATTATTCAATGCCTGACAGTGCGCTTATAAATAAGGTTCAGAAACATCTTGAAAGTAAAGCTTCAGTTTTAGCTGCTATCTATGCTGTTGCACCTGTAGAGCAGAAAATAAATTTCAAATTAAAAATAACTCCTTCAACGCTGGCTGTTAGAAACGCCGCCGTAGAAGCTATCCATAATCTTTTTAAATCTGAAGCTGAGCCAGGTGGCACTATATATCTGTCTCATATTCATCTTGCCTTATCATCCGTAGCTGATGAGATTGATCACACCATTATTGAGCCAGCAACGGATGTAGTTGCTCAGTCTAATTCTTATCTGCCTACCGTGGGAGATATAACATGGGAAGAGTAAGTTTCTCAACTGATAACTATTATGATGCAATGAAGAAACTGTTACCGCAAGGACCAGCCTGGGAACTTGAAGACAACACTTTCTTCATGAAGATGTTATATCTTGCTGCGCTTGAATTTGCACGGCTTGATGCTGACATTTCTAAAATGATTGATGAATCTGATCCACAGTCAGCCTCAGTAACTCTTTTAGACTGGTTTCATCAGTGGGGTATTCCTGAAGAATGTCGAGCTGAAGATGATGATCTTGAAGTTTTAAGAACAGAACTGTTAATTAAAATCAGAACGTTAGGCCTTACATTTCAAGAGCTTGTTTATCTGATAGGGCAGTCATGCGGTTATTCAGAAACGAAAATTGATGCTAAACGTGTTTTTACTGTTGCATCAACTGCTGATGACGCCCTTTATTCAGAAATATGGTCTAACTGGTTCTATACAATTAACGTCGAGAAAGTTAATTCCATTCCCTTTAAAACCACTTCAAGAGTATCTGAACGTCTTCAGAAATGGGGAAATGAGCTATTTGAGTGTTTAGTTAAACACTATACACCGGCTCATACTTCAACAATTTTCACTTACGGTAAATAAGGAAAAATATATGTTTAACGGATATAAAAAAGACATTGCAGCTGCAGCACCAAAAATTGAAGAACTGCAGGAAGGTTATCCAACAGAAGGAAGCCCTTCGCTTGGTATTCCTGCAACTCAGCCAGGTGCAGCATGGTTCCATATGATAACTACTGAGCTTCTTAATGCTATAAAAGAGCTTGGAGTTACACCTGACAAGAATTCTCTCAATCAACTTGCAACAGCCCTATTAGCAAAATTTGCTACAAAGGCTGATCTTGAATCACCAGCATTTACTGGTAATGTTACTGTTCCTGAGCCAACACAGGATCATAACCCAGTGACAAAAGCATATCTTGTAGATTTGCTTAAGAGAATGTCTAACGTTCCTACAGGTGCTGTATTAACCATTGCCGGAGATAAGGTACCGGAGGGATTTTTATTATGTAACGGTGCTACATTATCACGTACAACATACGCAGATTTATTTGCTGTTATTGGCACTCTTTACGGAAAAGGTGATGGTATCAATGCTACATCAAAGTTTGGTACAGCTGTATTTGACGGTGAAGACGGTAATTTAATCAGAGTAACCGTTGCAACTAATGAAAGCGATGCATCAAGTTTTGATGTGTCTACATTTTTCAAAGGTTCATTGGTAGAAAAACAGACGGTTAAAAAAGCAACCGAACTTGTAAACAATTCATACGTTGTATGGGATTCGTCAGTAGCTCTTGTGGCTGGTGATGATGTTACCTTTACTGGTGGCACAGGAACAACTTTTAATCTTCCAGACATGCGAGATAGATTTATTGAAGGTGCTGGTGGTACTTATAGTGTAGGTACAGCCGTTGAAGCGGGGTTACCTAATAT
>ERZ1034680.205-NODE-205-length-39649-cov-19.007880_pt1 | contig 39649 bp, 39 predicted proteins | sample MGYA00520639_ERZ1034680 | MGnify/ENA primary metagenome ERZ1034680 (study PRJEB33766, sample SAMN09781760) | gut metagenome | biome: gut microbiome | host: Homo sapiens | place: Madagascar | study: EMG produced TPA metagenomics assembly of the PRJNA485056 data...
TGTCTTGAAATCAAGCATTTCTAGGAAATATGCATAAAAGAAAGTAGAGAGAAAAATATGGAAAATGAACTGTTTGAGAAGATGCCGGTTCCGAAGGCCTATTTTAAAATAGCACTGCCGGTGGTGATCGGTATGGTGGTCAGTCTGATTTACAATCTGGCGGACACCTGGTTTATCGCAAGGACCGGGGACACAGCCCTGGTGGCAGGAGTTTCTTTGTGCGCGCCGGTCTTCACGCTGATGGTGGCCTTCAGTGATATTTTCGGACTGGGAGGAAGCAATCTGATTTCCAGAATGCTCGGGCGCGGCAGCAGGGAGGAGGCATCGCATGTCAGTGCCTTCAGTATTTACGGTGCAGTCGGTTTTGGCGCAGTGACCGGTGCGGTGATGATTTTCCTTCAGGATCCGATTCTGCGCCTTCTGGGGGCATCCGCAGAAACCATGTCCTACGCTTCCTCGTATTATTTCTGGCTTGCAGTGGGAGCCCCGGCGATTATTCTGAACATCGTGCCGGGAAATCTTCTGCGAACGGAAGGACTTTCAGAGAACGCGATGGTCTGCACCATCGCAGGAGCTGTCATCAATATTGTATTGGATCCGATTTTCATTTTCACTTTTGGAATGGGGGCGGCCGGAGCAGCGCTTGCTACCGTACTCAGCAATGTGATTTCGGATGTTTTCTTTCTGATTACCATGAAAAGAAAATCGGAGGTACTGTCCATCCGGATTCAGGACTGCCGAATTCAGGCTTCGATGCTCGGCAATATTCTGGCCATCGGGATTCCGGCATCTACCACAAATCTGATGCAGTCGCTTGCGGTTCTTCTGACCAACCGGTGTCTTGTCAGCTACGGAACGGATAAGGTTGCCGCACTTGGAATCGCGATGAAGGTCAACATGGTCTGCATGCTGATTCTGGTAGGCTTTGCCTTTGGAGCGCAGCCGGCTCTGGGCTTTTGTTATGGGGCGGGAAATCAGAAGAGACTTCGTGCGTTTCTTCGTTTTGATTTTCAGGTTCAGCTGGTGCTCTCGCTGATTTTTATCGGAATTGTCTTCCTGTTTACGGATCCGATTCTTCAGATTTTTATGAAGGATCCGCAGGTTGTGGAGGCCGGAATTCACATGCTTCGGTGTCTGATGATTTCTGCCCCGGCAGTGGGAATGATTCTGGTTATGACAACTCTGTTTCAGGCAGAAGGGAAGGCACTTCCGGCGCTGATTCTTGCAGTCAGCAGACAGGGGGTGGTGCTGATCTGCTGTCTGTATCTTCTGAGAGCCGTGCTGGGATACACGGGAATCCTGATCGCACAGCCGACTGCGGATGTGATTACACTGATTATTGCAGGAACGCTGGAGGAAGGCCTTATACCAGGCCCATTACCTCGTCGACAGGGACAGAGAGAATGACGCCGTGTGCGGGAGAATTCAGGCCGCAGGAGGCGGTGATTGCCTGCATGACGGCGGTTTTCTTTTCTTCCGGAACAACAATCATGACAAAATCCTGTTCCTCGGGGCCGTCAATTCCAAGATAGGGGCCGGCGTTGCCGGCAATCCGGCGGCCGTGAACCACTGTGCCGCCCTTGGCACCGACGGTTCTTGCGGCTTCAATGACATTCTCACTGTAGCCGGCATTGACGCTGACCAGAATCATGGAATAAGCCGGAGCATTCAACTGCTGATCTGACATAGGGATTTCCTCCTTGGACTGGACGGGAATATTAAGCAGCTGGACCAGTGCCTTCTGGGCACCGGAGAGCGGGAGCGTAAGTGCGATTCCGGTTCCTCTGCGGTGATAAGACAAGGTCTGCTTCATGGCAGAGAACAGCTCGGGAACCTGCTGCGTCGGTACGCACCCGAAGGTAAGAATTCTTGTAGAGCCTCCGAGCCCCAGAATATCCAGAAATTCCGACGGTGCAGTTCCTTTCCCGCGGATTTCGGCGATCAAAGGAACATGGTGAGCGCGAAAGGTTTCTGCGACAAGGCGCTCGTCCTCTTCCGTTGTGATGGAGAGGAGAACGCGGAACGTTTTCGGTTTATCCTCGCGATGCGAAAGCGTGTGACTGGCTGATTTCATGTTATTCTCCATACAGATGCCGTTCTGCGGCGATTCGAAGAGTCATTTCTGACGACATTCCGATTAAATATCCAGCTCAACAATTTCATCATCATAATGAAGAACCGCGGCACTTGTGCGGGACGCTTTTCTTCGGTAAAGAAGGCCCATGATCTGAATGGCAATCAGAGGAGCCAGAGCGACCAGAGCAACCACTCCGAAGGCGTCAGTGACAATATTGCCGCCGACCGCACTGCAGGCACCCATTGCAAGGGGCAGCAGGAAGGTGGAGGTCATGGGACCGCTGGCCACGCCGCCGGAGTCGAAGGCGATTCCGACGAAGACGGAGGGAACGAAGAAGCTCATGATCAGGGCTGCGGCATAGCCGGGAATGAGAATCCAGTAGATGCTGATGCCCGTCAGAACGCGAACCATGGAAAGCGCTGTCGCGCAGGCAACACCTGCCTGAAGAGCACGATTCATGGAGGCGTGCGGAATCATTCCGCCGGTGAGATCCTCGACCTGCTTGTTGAGAACCTGAACGGCGGGCTCGGCTCTGACAATCGAGAAGCCGATGAGGATGCCGATGGGAATGAGAATCCAGGAGTGCTGGTTGCTCCCAAGGCCGCCGCCCAGGAGATTTCCGACCGGAGCAAAGCCGACGTTGACGCCGGTCAGAAACAGGATCAGTCCCAGAATGGTGTACACAAAGCCGATCAGCATGCGGAGAATCTGATGAGGAGAATAGGGGCGTCCAAAAAGCTGAAACAGTGCGAATACACCGACAATGGGGAGTGTACTCTGAAGAACCTCACGGACATAGTGCGGGAAGGCCTGCACAAATTCCAGGGCGACATCCTGCGTGGTAAGAACCGGCGCGAGCTTGACGGCGTTGTAGGAGGCTTCGGATGGATGATAGAAGATGCCGAGCAGCATGACCATCAGGATAGGGCCGATACTGCAGAGCGCAATGAGACCGAAGCTGTCATCCGAGTCGTCCCGGGAGCTCAGAATGGAAGAAAAGCCGACGCCGAGGGCCATGATAAACGGAACGGTCATGGGACCTGTGGTGACGCCGCCCGCATCGAAGGCAACGGCCAGAAAATCATCCGGAACAAAGACAGACAAAAGGAACAGAAGAAGGTAGAGAACCGGCAGCATACGACGGAGCGGAATCCGGTACAGAATGCGCAGGACCGCAATCGCGGTAAAAATACCTACGCCTGCGGCGACCGTCCAGATGAGGACCGCATTGGGAATGGCAGCGACCTGATTGGCAAGGACCTGCAGATCCGGCTCCGAGATGGTGATGACTGCACCCATGAAAAAACAGATCAGAAGAATGAGCGGCTTGCTCTTTCGGCGGACAATTCTGCCGCCGATTCCCTGGCCGAGAGGCGTCATGGCGAGTTCAGCACCCAGCTGAAAGAGCCCCATTCCGAGGATCAGCAGGAAGGCGCCGGTCAGAAACAGCGCGATGGTGCCGATTTCCATGGGAACCAGTGTGAAGCTGAGAATCAATACAATTGCGGTGATCGGAAGTACGCTGGAAAGCGCTTCTCTCGTTTTTTCTTTAAGCTTTTCATTCATAGGCTGATAGGATAAGGTTATAATCAATGCATATGTGTATGGTAACACAGGAAAAAAACGGAACGCAAAGATGTTAAGAAATCTTAGCGGGACGAAGAAGAAAGGTTTGTATTTTACAATATGAAGAATTTTAAAACGCAGGAAATCACATTTGGAGCCATGATCGCCGCTATTTTCGGAATGCTCCTTCTCTTAAACCGGCAGACCGGCGGAATGCTGGAGGAAGTGTTCCTGTTTGCGTTTCCGATTCCGATGGTCGCTTATTCGGCAAAATACGGCTGGAAGAAAAGTCTGCCGGTGTTTGCGGTCACGGTGCTGATTGCCATTTTGTGCGGGACCTTCAGCGGATTTTTCTATGCGGCAAGTGAATCGTTCATCGGAATGGTGTACGGCGCGATGCTCAATCAGAAGAAGGATCCGGGGAAAACCTTATTCCTGGTGATGGTTTTGTCGGCACTTGCGAACATCCTGAGCAGCGTCGTGCTGGCTTCGCTGTTCGGAATCAATCTGCAGACCGAGATGAAGGAAATGCAGAAGATGATGATCGACACCATGGAGAAGGTCTACGGTTCGCAGGGCATGATGGCGGGTGCGGCAGCAGGCACGGATACCGCCGGCATGGTGGAAGCGATGAAATCCATCTTCAACGTGAATTACCTTCTGCGGATTTATATCATTTCCATGATTCTGCTGGGCGTGATTCAGGGCCTGATTATCTATCAGCTCAGTCTGATTATTCTGCGGAGACTGAAATTCCAGGTACAGAAGCCGCAGCCGCTCCTTCAGTTCTATCCTCCGGTCTGGACGGGGGCTGTCGCGCTGACTGCATTTCTGTGCTACTTCATTTCCATGATGTATCCCCTGCAGAATGTCAATGTGGCGAATCTTGTGCAGACGCTGGGAACCTGCGGTTATCTGTACCTGATTTGCTTTGGAATCATCGGAGGAGCGGGATACCTCAGACGGCGGCTTGGCATGATGAAGCTCTTTGCGGTTCTGCTGCCGGTTCTGTGCATTTTCGCGCTGCCGTATGTGCTGGTATTTATCGGATTTTCTTATGTGAGCCTGAGCCTCCATGACAAGATCCTTGGGAAACTGTGAATCAGAAACAGAAACGGGCAGTCAACGGCCCGGCGAAAGGAGAGACAATGAATTTATTCATCAGCTCGGATATTGAAGGAACCTGTGGAATCTGTGACTGGTCAGAAATTTCAGAAGGCGGAAGTGGTTATGAACGCTTTGCGGAGCAGATGTCGAGAGAAGCTGCGGCAGCCTGCGAGGGAGCGGGACCTGACGCGGAAATCATGGTGAGAGACGGACACGGCTCAGCAAGAAATATCATTCCGGCGCTTCTTCCGGACAATGCTGTTCTGATGCGGGGCTGGGAGAAATCTCCGGATGGCATGATGGCGGGAATTTCCACAGGCTTTGATGCCTGCGCGATGGTCGGTTATCATGCACACGCATATTCCACGGGGAATCCGCTGGCCCATACCTCGGAGCCCAATATCCAGAAGCTGCTGCTGAATGGAGAATACTGCAGCGAATTCCGATACAATGCTTATTTTGCAGCATATTACGGAGTACCGACCATTTTCATCAGCGGCGATGCGGACATCTGCAAAGAAGCAAAGGAGCTGATTCCCTCCATTACGGCCGTTCCGGTGATTCGCTCACACGGAGGAGCCAGCATTTCCATTCAGCCGGAGCGGGCGCTGCAGCTGATTCGTGAGGGAATGGCAAGGGCCATGGATGGAGACTGGAGTACCTGCCTTCCAAAGCTGCCGGAGCATTTCTGCGCGGATATTGAGTATAAGGAATATCAGGATGCGGAGAAGTTCTCTTATTATCCAGGCGCAAAGCGACTTGATGCCAAGACCGTCCGGTTTGAAGCCGATGATTATTATGAAGTAAAGCGGTTTTTCATGTTCGCGATCTGACAGAAAACTGCCCATATCTCACAACACGAAAGGCAAGGAAATAGAAATGAAGTACGATTTTGACTCCATCATTGACCGTCACAACAAGGATTCCATCGCTGTGGATGTCATCCCGTTTCCGGGGGCCGAGGTGCAGGAGGGCTTTGACCGGATCCCGATGTGGGTGGCAGATATGAATTTCCCCACGGTGCCGTCCATTCAGGAGCACGTTATCGAAAGGACGAAGCATCCGATGTTCGGGTATTTTGATCCGTCGGAGGAGTACTACGGCGCCATTATTCACTGGCAGGAGAAGCGAAATCAGGTAAAGGGCCTGTCGAAGGAGGCCATCGGCTATGAAAACGGCGTTCTTGGCTGCCTTGCAAGTGCCATGCAGGCCTTTACAGCACCGGGAGAGGGGATTTTCTTCCATTCTCCAACGTATATCGGCTTTCAGTTTACCGTGAAGGAAAACGGAAGAACCTGCGTAACGTCTCCCTTGAAGAAGGATGAACAGGGGGTGTGGCGCATGGACTACGAGGATATGGATCGTGTGATCCGGGAGAATCACATTCATTTTGCCGTGTTCTGCTCACCGCACAACCCCTGCGGACGTGTGTGGGAAAGAGAGGAGATTGAGCGGGCGATGGAGGTGTTCCGAAAGAACGACTGCATTGTCTTCTCGGATGAAATCTGGTCGGATCTGATCTTGGAGGGACATCGGCATATCCCTACTCAGAGCATTTCGGAGGATGCAAGAAATCGTGTCATTGCAGCCTACGCGCCGTCCAAAACCTTCAATCTGGCAGGACTGATCGGTTCGTACCATATTATTTACAGCGAGTATCTGCGTGACCGTGTCGAGAAGCAGTCGAGGCTTTCCGGCTACAATCATATGAATGTTCTCTCCATGCACGCACTGATCGGCGCCTATGAACCGGAGGGAGAAGAGTGGGTGGATGAGCTGTGTGAGGTTCTTTCCGGAAACATATCCTGGGCCTGTGATTATATTGCGAAGCACTTCGAGGGAGTCAGAGTGTCGAAGCCGCAGGGGACCTACATGCTGTATCTTGACTGCCATGAATGGCTTGAGAAGCATGGGAAAAGTCTGGATGAGCTGCTGCGCGCCGGCATTGCGGTCGGCGTAATCTGGCAGGACGGAGCTGCGTTCCGGCAGCCGGATACCATTCGCCTGAACCTTGCTCTGCCGAGAACCAGGGTGGAGGAAGCATTCCGGCGTCTGGAGAAGTATGTCTTTTGTGCGGAGAAGTAAGAGGTTGTGAAGCCTTTCAAAAGGAGGGAGGGAAGGGAAAACTGACAGGAGACCCGTCCCAGAGTGCGACACACTAATGACTTGGACAATCTGTGCAAATTGTTCGAGATGCAGAGAATGTTTTTAAGAAAAGCAGGCGAAGAATTAAACAAACTGCACATTACATGAGCGGAAAGACTGCCTGTTGAAGAAGAAATGCTTCAATAGGCAGCTTTTGTCTGTGGTTTATAAAAGATCATCCTATCCAACTTGCATATATAGCCTTATCCTTACCCTATCAGATGTTCCCTGAGGGGAACAAGGCGTTGTTAAGATTCAAGGAGGGACGTTATGAGAAGTAAGGCAATGAAGAGAGCACTGGCAGCAGTGATGACCGGCATTCTTGCAGGCGGCATGCTGGTTGGCTGCGGATCTTCCGCATCGGGGGACGCTACGACAGCTTCCGGATCCGGATCGGCAACAGCGAGCGCAGATACTGCAGCAGACGGTGCGGTTGATCTTTCTTTCTATATCTGGAGTGATGAGGAGAACTACATTTCCAAGGTTGTGGATCAGTACAACTCTTCACAGGACAAGATTCACGTCACACTGACTTCAATTCCGAATGACAGCTATGATGATAAGCTGAAAGTCCTTCTGGCTGGCCAGTCGGATGTTGATCTTGTTGATATCCGCGGCATGGCACAGGCAACCACCTATGCGGCAGGCGGTGCTCTTCTGGATTTGACCGACAGAATCGCGAACAGCGATCTGGATACCAGCAAGTACGGAGATATGTGGGAGAACAGCACATATAATGACAAGTATTACATTCTTCCTACCAGAACCACATGCTGGGCTCTTCTGTACAATACAGATCTGATCAAGGAAGCAGGACTTGAGGAGCCTGGTCAGATGACTTGGACGGAGTACAAGGACTACGCGGACAAGCTCCGGGATTTCTATGATGGCAAGACGGCAGAGGATGGAACACCGATCAAGGCCGGCTACTGGGTACCGTGGATCTATGTATTTGATGCAGTGCAGCACGGATCTTATGCAAATGATGAGGATACGCAGTATCTGCAGGAGTCCATCGAACTGCTGAAGAGCCTGTATTCCGACGGATCTCACTACAGCTATGAGGATGTTTCTTCCGGCACCTACGATTACATTTCTGAGTTTGAGAACGGACATGTGGCCCTTTTTCCCAATGGCGAATGGTGTGTCAATATGCTGATGCAGGCACAGGCGGAAGGCAAGACCGATGTTAATTGGGAGGTTGCACCGATGCCGGTTCCGGAAGGCGTTGAAGATGGAACAAGTTGGGGACAGTTCCAGTTTGCGGGCATTACGGCTTCCACAAAACACCCCGATGAAGCTTTTGATTTCCTGAAGTATCTTTCCGGCGAGCAGGGTGCAGAAATTTACGCTTCCTCCGGAATGATTCACGCATACTCCACGGACAGCGCCGCACAGGCACTGAAGGATGCTTCCGGCAAGGAGTCTGTACAGGTACTCTTTGATGCGAAGAAGATTCAGGAGCAGCCGACTACAGAAGGGTATGATCAGTTCCTGAATGCGTTCAACGAGCAGGCTCAGCTGTATTTCCTGGATGAGCAGGATATTGATACGACAATGGCAAACTTTAAGGATCAGGCGGATGCACTTCGTGCCGAGGGACTGAAGTAAGAGAGAACATCACATCCAGAACGCAGCTGTTGCTATAAGTAATCTCTGGAGAGGAACCTTTTCTTTGACAATTCGGAGAGGAGGTTCCTCTTTGTTTCACGAAGGACTGACCGGAAGGAAGCATACATTTTCTTCCATAGGCATAAGGATCGCAGGCAGGATGCGGTAAGAAAGGCAGATATGAAAGATACTTCGAAAAAAGAAGTAACTAAGTCAAAAGGATTTGCGAAGGCAAGACGCAGGGAAATTATTTCCGGATATCTTTTTGTACTTCCGAATTTTGTTGGATTCTTCATTTTCATGATGATTCCGATCGTAATGGGATTTATCATTTCCCTTACCAATTATGATGGCTTTACCAAAATGGATTTTGTCGGATTGAAGAATTACATCGCCATGTTCAAGGACGACTATTTCATTGTGTCGGTGAAGAACAATTTCTTGTACACGCTGGTTACAGTACCAGTTACCTTGGTGCTTTCTACGCTTCTTGCAGTGGCATTGAATACCGGAATCAAGGGCTCAAGCCTGTTCAAAACGATGTATTTCTTTCCTTATATTACATCCATGGTTGCGATAGGAATTATTTGGACGCTTCTGTTTAATCCGACGGTTGGACCGATCAATAATGTCCTTCGTGCCATCGGCATTGCCAATCCTCCGAAGTGGCTGCTCTCCACGAAATCTGCATTGTGGGCGGTTATGATCGTGGCCATCTGGAAAGGCGTCGGGTATTACATGGTCATGATCCTTGCAGGGCTTCAGGGAATTCCGAAACAGCTTTATGAAGCTGCAGAAGTTGATGGTGCGGGTCCGGTCCGGAAGTTCTTCAGCATTACACTTCCACTCCTTTCGCCCACAACCTTCATGGTTACCATTCTCTCTATTATTTCTTCTTTCCAGGTCTTTGATCTGATTCAGATCATGACAGAAGGAGGTCCGGGACGGGCCACTAACGTACTAGTGTACCGGATTTACCAAGAAGGCTTCCAGTACATGCATTATGGCTATGCATCTGCAATGGCATACTTCCTGTTTGCTGTTATTCTTGTGGTTACCCTGATTCAGTTCAGAGGCCAGAAAAAATGGGTCACGTACATGTAATAACATCGAGGATTTGCGAAGCAAATACGAGATGCAGTCCGAATAAAAGAAAGTAGAGAGAAAATCATGGCAAAAAAAGCTGTAATTAAAAAGAAAGATCACCATCCGGTGCGGAGTGCAATCCTGTTCATCGTTCTTTTGGCTTTCGGAATCACGATGATTATTCCATTTGTCTGGATGCTTTCATCTTCATTTAAGTATAATAACGAAATTTTTCTGTACCCGATCCGCTGGATTCCGCAGCCGATCCGATTCTCTAATTATGTGGAGGTTTGGACAGAGATTCCGTTTCTTCGTTATTATCTTAATACACTGGTTTATTCTCTGATTGTTACGATTGGACAACTGTTTACCTGCTCCTTGGCCGCCTATTCTTTTGCAAAGCTCCACTATCCCGGTCGTGACAAGCTGTTCCTTGCATACCTGGCGACCATGATGGTTCCGTGGCATGCCATTATGATTCCGCAGTTCATCGTCAATAAAACTTTGGGATTGTACAACAGCCCGTGGGCGCTTATCTGCATGAATCTGTTCAGCGCATTCGGTGTGTTTCTTCTTCGCCAGTTCATGCTGGGAATTCCGGATGAGCTGTGTGAAGCGGCCAGAATTGATGGCTGCAGTGAGTTTGCCAATTACTGGAGAATTATTCTTCCGCTTTGCAAGCCTGGTCTTGCAACACTGACGGTATTTACCTTTAACTTCATGTGGAATGATTACATGGCTCCCATGATTTATCTGGATGATGATAAGATCAAGACGATCCAGCTCGGACTTGCGGCATTTCGCACATTATACAAAACGGAATACGGTCTGATCATGGCAGGAACGGTCTGCTCCCTGATACCGATGATCCTTCTGTATGTCTGTGCGCAGAAGTACTTGATCGAAGGAATTGCCTTCTCTGGATTGAAGGGCTGAACAGATTTGTGGTTCCGGAGTTGAGCTGCCGGAAGGGTTCCGGCAGTCCATGGTTTCAGCGGGAAAAGATGACGGAGCGCTCTGCTTCAAAATCCTGCATGGCTTCATCGAGAGTCTGCTCGCCGGCAAAATAGCTTTTCGCTTCCCGGTTAAAGACTTCAATGGTTTCCTGGTAACCTGGGATGGGAAGCTGCTCCTGAATTTTCCTGGCTTCAAAGAAATACCGGGCGGATTCATGACCAACTGCTTTCTGGTAAGAGGCGGCGATGGAATCATCGGAATAGGCGGGGATGATGGCGTGATTTGCATAGATTTCCGCACCGGATTTGCCGCACAGAAAAAGCAGGAAGTCGAAAGCTTCCGCGGGGTGGGAAGTGGAGGAACAGATGCTCATATATTGATACTGTCCCCAGGTGGTATTGGCCTCCTGACCGGGACTGACAGGCATCGGGGCAATGTCCCAGTCGGGGATTGTTTTACCGATAGCCTCATCTTGAAGGAGAAGGTTCACCATCCATTCGCCGTTTGGTACCATGGCGACCCGTCCGGCTTCAAAGGTATTATAAACATCCTCCGGTGGAGTTTGGATTTCTTCCATCTCGTGATAGCTGATATGGGAAGAGCTATAAAGCGAGTTCAGATACTGCAGAGACTGACGGAGAGCGGCGGTGTTGTCGTCTGTCAGATAAGTGCCGCCCTGCAGCGCAATGCAGCTTGGAATCCATGGGAGAAAGTAGCCGCCATAGACATCACATGATGAGTCGGTAAGCGTTTTGGCAAGATCAGCATATTCGTCCCAGGTCATCTGTTCCGGATATGAGAGACCTGCCTGATCAAAGAGCTCTTTGTTGTAGAGCAGTGCCCAGCAGGTGGTACGGGTCGGAATGGCGTAATAGTGATCCTGATAGGTAATATCGTTGAACATGTTGCCGTAGGCAGCGGCATCAATTGTATTGTCAGAAATGGCAGCCCGGACATAATCGGTAAGATCAAGAATGATACCCTTATTGGCAAGCTGTACGGTTTTGGCGATGCCCTTGATGCCAACGAGATCATAGGTGGAGGATTCGGTCAGGACGTCATCGAGATGCTGGTCATAATCGACATTGGACAGTGGGAGAATGCGGACGGTGATATCCTTGGAAAGAGCATTGTAGGCGTTTGCAGCTGCAGTAACATAGGTCAGCTCATCGGCCCACACACAGACATTCAGAATAACAGGGTCAGAGGAGGCAGCTTCGGAAGTCTTGACTGCCGGAGTGGAAGAACAGCCGGTCAATAAGAAAATTACAGTCAATAAAGCGGTCAGAGCCGAAAGTGATCGAACGTGTTTTGCTTTTATGGACCTGGAATCTGGCCTGCATGTAAGAAAAGTGTTTGTCATGCGGAAGCACCTCCGGAGTGGCAGAATGATACAATAACAAAAGCAGTATATCATAACCGGATTGCGATGATGTAAGCGGAAAAAGGGAGGGATAGCCAGTCAGATGTTCTATTTTATCCTGATTATTCTGGTGCTGGTCCTGTTCTTTATGACCAGAAAAGATAAGAACGCCTCCGATAAATATCTGTCCGGGGCACTTGCAGCTTTTACCATGGCAATTGTCGCACTGGTATCGTATATCGCACGGGATGCGTATTACTACAATGTCGTGAATAATTATTTCTCCCTTCCGAAGGAAATCTGGAAGCTGCTGATGTTCACGCCTATGCCCCGCAATTGGATCATTCGCCTGATGAACCTGTCGGTTTTGCTGGTCATCTGGCTTTTTGTCCGGTTTTCCATGACATTTCTGTCGGCCGTACGAAACAACAGGAAAATCAGCAGAAGCCTGGCAATATTTCTTGGATTTCAGTTCGTATTTTATGACCCTTTGGTGCAGCGTATGCTGTACCGGCTCTTGTATCCTTCGGTGTTGGATGCATCCTCGTTCGGAAAACTGGAATCTCTTTGCCATGGAGCAACCTGCGTCATGAACTGTGGATTAATCGCATATGCGGTCGGCCGTGTCTTCTGGGTGAATTGCAGAGTGGCTCCGGCGTTTTTCTTTCGCTACTATGCCTGGGGTGAGAGCCTTTGTTTTGCCTGCATTGCAGTTGCATATCTGTTCATCTTCTGGTTTGCACCGATGAATTTTATCAAGGTGTCAAAGCTTGCAGATTTTGTCTCCTATCGCTCGGTACCTCTTTCCGGAAGCAATCTGATCTATCAGATTTATCCGTATTATCTGGTTCTGGCAACTTTCGTTATCATGTATTTCCTGTGGCATTCCATCGTGAACAGAAGAAAGCTGGAATGTAATGAGCTTAATATTCGCAGGCAGATTGATGCAGCAGACACGACATCCAAAACCTTTTGCCATTATATGAAAAATGAGCTTCTTGCACTTTCTGCGGAGGTAGAAATGCTTGAAGTCAGCGAGCAGGAAGCAGACGATAAGAAGGAAATTCTGGAACGCTGTGACAATCTGTATCGAAGACTGGATGAGATTCATCGCAGCACGAAAATGTCGGAGCTGGTTCTGAAAAAGACAGACATCTGCCGTTTGATGGATGAAATCCTGGAGCATATGGCACCGGATTTCAAAGACTGTGAAATTCGGAAAGAGTATGAACGCGGTATTCCGTCGGTGATGGTGGACGAGGTGTACTTTGAGCAGGCCGTTCATAATATTCTGATGAATGCCAAGGAAGCGATGGAGAAGTGTCCGGATCGGGATAGTATTCTGACCCTTCGTCTTTATTCCATTGATAACTGGGTTCAGATATCCATTACGGATAACGGAACCGGAATTTCCGCCTCCAATATAAAGAATATTTTCACGCCGTTTTACTCTTCTGCACCGATCAAAAAGCACTGGGGAATCGGGCTTGGATTAACCTATAAGATCATTATGACGCATGGAGGCAGGATAGAGGTAGACAGCAAGGAACATGAGGAGACTACGTTCCGAATTATTCTGCCATCGATCCTGCAGAATGAAAGCGATGCGGAGGGATAGAAGAGGTACATGGAAAGGAAAATCAGGGTACTAATTGCAGAGGATATGGAGCCGATTCGGAGAAAATATGTGAAGATCATCAATTCATCCGGAGATCTGGAGGTGGTTTCGGATGTTGAGTCTGGTGAGGAGGCAGTGAAGCAGGCGAAGGAAAGGAAGCCGGACGTGATTCTGATGGATATTGAGATGGAGACTCCGGATGCCGGAATCCGCGCGACGCAGAGAATCCTGCAGGAGAATCCGGAGATTCGGATTATCATTCTGACGGTGTACGAAGAGGATGAGCTGATTTTCACGGCGTTCCAGCTGGGCGTGTGCGACTATATCTTAAAGAACGCAAGTCAGGAAGAAATCATCAAGAGCATTCGCAATGCCTATGAGAATCACTGCCCGCTGCGGCCGGAGATTGCATCGCGGATTCTCGGAGAATTCAAGAGAGTGCGGTCGTACGAGACCAGCTTTCTGTACGCGGTGAATATTGTCTCTACGCTGACTACAACGGAGCTGGAAATTCTGGGACTTCTTCTGGAAGGAAAAACACGGAAGGAAATCTGCAGTCTGCGTCAGGTGGAAATGTCCACGGTGAAGACCCAGATCCATAACATCCTGCAGAAGTTTAACAAGACTTCTATGGATGAAATCATTGATATGATTAACAACATGAATCTGAATGATTTTATTTTCAAGAAAGTAAAGCTGTGATCTCTTTCAAATCATAAAGAGCAGGGGAAACGACTTTTCCTGTGAGAAGCAGTGAAAACAGGAAAAGTCGTTCGTTGGTTTTGATCAAGATAGCAAGAGGAGAGAAATCAAAATGGGAGATTTTATTGAAATAAGGGGAAAAGAATTCGTGCGCGACGAAAAGCCGGTGCTGTTCAAGGGTCTTGGTATCGGTTCCTGGCTGAACATCGAACATTTCATGGTGGGAATCCCCTGCACGGATTCACAGATGCGTGACAGCTTTGCGGCGGTATACGGTGCAGAGACGGCGCAGAAAGTTTTTGAAAAATTTGTTCTGGATTTTGTGACAGAAGAAGATTTTGTTTATCTGAAGAATCTTGGGATCAACCTCCTTCGGGTGCCGTTTAACTACCGTTTGTTTTTGGAGGATGAGAATCCGGATGCATTTCGGGAAGAGGGGTTCCGGTATCTGGACCGGCTCCTTACGCTCGGAGCGAAGTATCAGATTTATATTTTGCCGGATCTTCATGCTGTGTCAGGCGGACAGAATCCGGACTGGCACAGCGACAACAGCACCGGTTATACACAGTTCTGGCATTATGGGATTTTTCGCAGGCAGATGGCAAAACTCTTGGGGAAAATTGCAGAGCGGTATCGGGAAGAAACGTATCTTCTCGGATATGATCTTTTAAATGAGCCGTGTGTATTCTCAGATCGTTCTGCGGATGCGGGAAGTTCTCTGATTCAGGATTTTTATGAGGAGGCGACCAGAGAAATACGCAGATATGATAAGAACCACATTCTGTTTCTGGAAGGGGATCATTTTGCCATGGAATTCGAGTGCATCCGGGAAATCAAGGATGCGAAGACTGCGCTGATGTTCCATTATTATCCGACGGTCTGGGATCCGGACCTGAACCGGAAGGACTATAATCCGGCAAAGAGAAGAGAGGTGTTCGAGAAGGTGTTTACCTCACTTCTTGCTATTCGTGAACGCTTTGATCGTCCGGTTCTGTGTGGAGAGGCCGGATATGAGACGGACTGGCAGGATCCGGAATTTACGGTGATGCTTCTGCACGAGACGACAAGGCTCTGCAGGAAATATCGGGTTTCCTTCACGCTGTGGAGCTACAAGGATGCGCGGTTTATGGGCCTTGTATATCCGAAAGCAGATTCTCCATGGATGAGGTTTGCCGGGGAGTTTGGCAGAACGTGGGATCACGATGAAGATGCCGTCCGGGGGGAGAAGGCCGTGAATGAATTCTGTGACGCGTATTTCCCGGAGGCATCGAAGGAGGAACGTTACATACTCTCGTTCCGTCAGCGTGCGATTCTGTACTCTCTTCAGAAGAAACATCTTCTGGAGAAGGTTCTACGGGAGCACAGTAAAGAGGAAATCCTACGGCTTTCGGAATCATTTCGTTTTGCGGACTGCGAGCACTTTGCAGGGTATGAGGCGCTGCTCCAGGAGTTCTCTTTTGACGGAAAATGACGATAAAAAATCATCCTTGTGGAGAGAAGAACTTGCTTTTAATCTGATCATATGGAGGGCTTCTGACAGGCAAAAGAGGCTGCCAAGAACAGCAGCCTGAATCTGGAAAAGATTTGTGTACACATGGAGGGAAGTTTGAAAGTGACATATTGATGTCACTTTCAAACGGCAGCATCGGTGCTAATGCACCGGCTGTCGCATTCGGCAAAACCGCTGCACTCGAGGGTGTCTGAAGACATTTTCTCTCTGATATCGCGGATTTTGCCTCAGCGAGGTATAAAGATGATCGGTAATTCGAAGATAACAAAGATGCTGTACGGCGGCGATTACAATCCGGAGCAGTGGCCGGAAGAAACAAGAGAGCAGGACATGAAGCTGCTGAAGGAAGCCGGTGTAGATATTGTGACGCTGAATGTCTTCAACTGGGCGATGATCCAGCCATCCGAGGAAACCTATGATTTCTCTGAGCTGGATGAGACGGTAAAGTGCGTTACAGAAAATGGAATGAGTATCTGTATGGCGACTTCAACGGGTGCACATCCGGCATGGATGGCGAGACGCTACCCGGAGATTCTGCGCACGGAGTTCAACGGATTAAAGAGAAAATTCGGAGGACGTCACAACTCCTGCCCGAACAGCTATGCCTTCCGGCATTTCTCAGCCGAACTGGCATTGAGACTGGCAGAGCATTATAAGGATCAGAAGAACATTGTGGCCTGGCATGTCAGCAATGAGTTTGGCGGAGCCTGCTATTGTGAGAACTGTGAGAATGCGTTCCGTGTATGGCTTCGGAAGAAATATGGCTCGCTGGACGCTGTGAATAAGGCATGGAACACGCATTTCTGGGGACATACCTTCTATGAATGGGAAGAGATTGTGGCGCCGAATCTTCTGAGCGAACATTTTGAAGAAAGAAGAAGCATGTTCCCCGGCATTACGCTGGATTACAAGCGGTTCATGTCGGACAGCATGCTGGAGAATTTCCGGGCGGAGTATGCGGCGATTAAGAAATGGATTCCGGATGCGCAGATTACGACCAATCTGATGGGCCTTTATGACGGTCTGGATTATCAGAAGTGGGGAAAGTACATGGATTTCGTTTCCTGGGACAACTATCCGGAGGCAACAGAAGGGCCTGCAGACATTGCATTTAAGCATGATTTGATGCGGGGCGTGAAGCGGGATCTCCCGTTCTGTTTGATGGAGCAGACGCCGAGCGTATCGAACTGGCTTCCGAGTGCGACTTTGAAACGACCGGGAGAGATGCGGCTGATCAGCTATCAGGCGGCAGCGCACGGTGCGGATACAGTGATGTTCTTCCAGATGCGGCAGAGCATGGCCTCCTGTGAGAAGTTTCACGGAGCGATCATCCAGCACGTCGGCAATGATGAGAATCGCGTGTTCCGTGAGTGCGCACAGCTTGGCACGGAGTTGAAGAAGATCGGAGATGCAACGCTTGGCAGCATGGCGAAGCCGAAGACGGCCATTCTGTATGACTGGAACAACCGCTGGGCTATCGAAGGTTCCTCAGGGCTTTCTCTGGACATTGAATATCCGGAAGAGGTGCTGCAGTATTACCGGCCCTTGTTTGATGCCAACATTGATACAGATGTCATTGGAATGCAGGAAGACCTTTCGCGCTATCAGCTGGTGATTGCACCGGAGCTGTATATGGTAAAGCCGGGAGTGAGAGAGTCTCTGGAAACGTTCGTACAGAATGGCGGCACACTGGTTTTGTCGCTGTATTGCGGCATCACCAATGAAAATGATCAGGTGGTCTGTGGAGGCTACCCGGGAGAGCTCCGGAGGCTTTCAGGAATCTGGACAGAGGAGTTCGATGCGCTGAAGGAGAGGGAGAACAGCTTTATCTGGAATGGAACCAGATATCCGGCCCGCTATGCATTTGCAATTTCCCACTGCGAGCAGGCAGAAAGCCTTGCGGAGTATCAGAGTGATTTCTATGCGGGGACAACGGTTCTGACGCGCAATGCCTTCGGAAAAGGGAAGGTTTACTATGTCGGTACCCGGTCGAATGCAGACTTCTATCATGATTTCATGAGGATGATCTGTGAAGAGGCTGGAATTGTGTCCTGCGCACAGGAACTGACGAAGAAGGTACCAGAGGAGATGGAGATCACGAAGCGCAGCAGCGGCAAGGGTGATTTCTGGTTTTGCCTGAACCACCAGGAGAAGGAGGTGCGGTTGATTCCGGAGACCGCGGTGATGGATGTGGCAGCAGGAAAAACATACACAGCCGGGGAAAAAATTATTTTTGCACCATATGATGTGAAAATTCTGCAAAAGCATTGACTGTACACAGAGTGTGCGAAAGAGAAGGAAAAGGAAAGCGGCCCACATGGCAGCGCTTGCTGTAGGGGGATTCTAAAAATGGGGAAATGGCTTTTTACAGATAAAGATGGAAACGAGATTATGCCGCTTGGAGTACAGGCACACAATTCTTCAACGGGAAGTGGGTTGATCCGGAAGGCACTGCGCACACTGAAGCTTTTTGGAGGGAACACCCTGGAAGCGCCGGTATATTGGAATCAGATGGAGAAGGAAGAGGGAAGTTTTGACCTTTCTTTGATTAAGGAGCTGATTGATGAGGTTCGGTCGGAGGGAAAGCATCTGATTCTTCTCTGGTTCGGAATGAGTAAAAATGGTCATCCGAACTATGTCCCGGAATATGTAAAGCTTCATCCGGGGATTTACCACATTGCAAAGGGGCCGGACGGAGCGCCGGTGGCGTCTCTGTCACCACATTGCAAAGCAACTTTGGAAAAAGACTGCAGGGCTTTTGGCGAGCTGATGCGTTTCCTTAAGGAATATGACGAAGCGGAAAAGACGGTTCTTGCGGTTCAGATTGAGAATGAAATGGGATATGCCAATACCGATCGAGATTATTCCGAAGAGGCGGAACAGGATTATCAGGCATTGGTGCCGACGGAATTAAAGAACGTGGAGATTCCGGATGCCTGGGGAGAAACGGCTCCATTCGGAAGGAATGGAATGTCCCCCTGGAAGGCAGCATTTGGACGATATTCTCATGAAGTATTTTCGGCGTGGTACACAGCAGTTTATGTCGGAACTCTTGCCAAAGAAGGGAAGGGTATTTATGACATCCCGCTTTATACCAATGTCATGATAGGCGAGTCCGGATTCGAAGAAGCCGGACTTTGCTACAATGCAGGAGCTGCGGTGTCACGCATGCTGGATATTTGGAAGGCTGCAGCACCGGAGCTGGATTTCATTGCACCGGATATTTATAATCCGACTAGGTATGATTACGACAGGATCTGCAGAGCCTATCACCGGAGGGACAATCCACTGGTGATTCCGGAATCGCCGATTCGGGGAGAAGCCAATGCGATGAATCTGATCCTGGCAGCAGGAAAGTATGGTGCGGAAGGCGTTGCCTGCTTTGGTGCAGAAAGTGCATTGAATGAGGATGAGGAACTGAATCCGGACTCAGCGGATATAGCATTGTCCATGCGGATTCTTGCCAAAATGGCACCGCTTCTGATCCGGTATCATGGGACGGAGCATATCTATGCCTTTGCACAGGAGGAATTTGAGACATATCGGTACTTAAAACTTCCTGATTATCATATCAACATGAAATATACCAACTGCAATCCGAGCAGGTATGGCTATACCTGCAACGTCTGGACGGAGAGCGGAAAGAAAAAGATCAGTACCAGAGGGAGAGCGATTCTGGTTCAGACTGCTCCAGAGGAATTCTATCTGTGCGGTGCGGGAGCCATGGCCGAGTTTATCCGAAGGCCATCTCCGGAAAGTGAAGACAGCTACCGGCAGCTGTCTTCGCGTCAGTTCTCTCAGCTGAATTTCTTGTCCGTGGAGGAAGGCCATTTTGAAAATGGGGAATGGATGTGCGAGTTCATACGGAATGGTGATGAAACCAATTTTGCACAGTATGTGCTGGATGGACAGATGATTCGAATCCGTCTGAATCCGAAGGTGGAGTGAGCGGAAAAGGCACATTGGAGCGAAATTTAAGGACGGGATCGGACGGCAATTGACAGTTTTTTGAACGGAGCAACCTACTTAAACAGATGCCGAGCAGGAGATCTGTCCGGAGAGAAGTGACATGGCGGAAAGCGCAGTCAGTTCGATTCATCCTCGCCGCGATTCCCGGCAGAGTCTTCTCCGCGAATCCAGTCGAAGGTGGTGGTGTCCTCCTTGGATTCGAAGGAGTGCACGTAAAGGTACTTTCGGATGATGAAAATACCGGCAATTGCCGCAACGCTCATCAGAAGCTCCAGACCGCTTCCGCTGTCCAGTACCATATGACGGGCGATGGCAAACAAAAGAACTCCGAGGGCACTTCCAGGAGTGTGCTTAATCAGCATGCGGACAAACTCGATGCCAATAACAAGGTTAAATGCATGCTCCAGAAAGACGTGGAAGGAATACGCATTGGTATTGTCCAAAAGACTCGGCATTTCCTTCAGGATCGGGATGATGCTGATGAAAAAGCCGACCAGTACAATGACCGCCACTGCAATTTCCATGATCTCGGTGACGAGCTCCAGCCAGTCAGCCAGTGCGCGATGCTTCTTCTCGCTGCGGGCAATGCGCTCCATGCGTTTTTCCTCTTTCTCTTCGGGTGCCTTCATAGCTTTTCTCCTGTTGATAAGTCGCGGAAGCAGCTTCCCGGCTTCGCGCGAACATGATGTTTTCTTTTCATTATACTGGAAGATTCAGTACCACGGAGAGAAAAAATGATGTATAATAACTCCACTGTGTCAGCAGCAAGGACAGCTGCCGGCATGGAAGTTATGTTTGCGTAGCTCAGCTGGATAGAGCGTCCGCCTCCTAAGCGGAAGGTCGCGCGTTCGAATCGCGTCGCGAACAGGGGTTGAAGAACGTTGAAGATATGTCAGAAATGGCGTGTTTTCAACGTTTTTTTATGTTCTGGGCGCAAAAAACAAGGAGGTACGCATTTATGGCATTTTTCAACAGCGCAGTCACCGTACTGCAGACTCTCGTAGTAGCTCTCGGTGCCGGTCTCGGCATTTGGGGAGCCATCAACCTGCTGGAGGGCTTTTCGGGTAAACGGCGGTATTCTGAAGCAGAGAAGAACGGAATCGGACATAATAAGGAAAATAAGCAAAAACAAATAGGAGTTGCGGTTTATAATCGCAACTCCTATTGATTTTTCGATGCGTCTGCGGCATTATGGAATCATGGAGGTGGTTCCTATGATAAACAGACCGCTCTACGTTGATAAGATTATGGCATACACCGACACACCTTTTGTAAAAGTGTTGACGGGTGTTCGCCGTTGCGGAAAATCTACAGTTCTTAAAATGATCATGGAGAAGCTGCAACAGGAGCATGACATTCCGTATGAGCGGATTGTCAGTATGCGCTTCGATTCCATGGATTATGAGGATATGATAGCGAAGGATATGTTCAAGGCTGTCAAAGAAAAGCTAAATCCAACTGGGAGAACGTATCTCTTTCTGGATGAGGTTCAGGAAATTGAAGGCTGGGAGAAAGTAGTAAATTCCCTGGCAACGGATTATGATGTTGACATTTATGTGACAGGCTCCAATTCCAGAATGATGTCTTCGGAAATAGCGACTTACCTGACCGGACGATATGTTTCCTTCCGTATCTATACGCTTTCTTTTCAGGAATATCTGGAATTCAAAAAGCAGTATACACAGGTAAAGGATATCCATGCTGAACTGGCAGATTATATCCGCTTGGGAGGCTTCCCTGCAACACATCTGCGAGAGTATTCACAGGATGAGGTTTATACGATTGTCCGGGATATTTATAATTCCACGATTTTCTCGGATATCGTAAAGAGAAACCAGATTCGCAAGATCGACCAGCTGGAACGGGTGGTTCGGTACACATTTGCGAATGTGGGAAATTCATTCTCGGCAAAATCAATTTCTGATTATCTGAAATCAGAGCATCGTTCTATCGACAATGAAACGGTGTACAGCTATCTGGAAAAGTTGGAGAAAGCATATCTCCTTCATCGTTGTTCTCGATACGATCTGCGCGGAAAGGAAATTCTGAAAACGCAGGAGAAGTTTTATCTTGCCGATACCGCTTTGCGTTACAGCGTTCTGGGCTACACACCGGACAGCGTCGCGTCCAGTCTGGAAAATGTGGTGTATCTGGAACTTTGCAGACGAGGATATACCGTGACGATCGGGAAAACGCCGGATGGTGAGGTCGATTTTGTGGCGCAGAAGCAGAATGACCGGTTGTATGTGCAGGTCACACAGGAGATTAAATCCGAAAAAACAGAAAAGCGCGAATATGAACGACTGCTGGAAATCCGGGATAACTATCCGAAGTACGTTTTGAGAACCGATGAATTTGCCGGAGGCAATTACCAGGGAATCAAAAGTATGCACATGGCAGATTTTCTATTGAGCACTGAATATTAACGATGAGGGCGGCGGTGAGCCGCCCTTTTACATACTGAAAAAATGTATGTCAAGAGAAGAGAATAGACCGGGAAAAACTGTAATTATAAAATTTAACTGTAATTTTTGCGGAAATTCCGCAAAAACAAGATGCAAATATCGACCCAGATATTTTTAATTGTTATAATCCGGTCTTTGACAGCTGATTAAACGCCCAAGCCCCACAAACGTTGAAAACATCACGTTTGTGGGGCTTATTCTTGCTTTTTGCTTTTTCGCGAAGTGGGTAATAGACAGGCTACAGATCTTTTGATCGGCGGATCACACCTTGCATGGTTCGTTTTTTCAGGATCTCGTAGTCCGTGCGGAATCCCGCTGTTTCATGAAGAGAATCCGTCAGATGAGTATAGGTATAGGAAGGCAGGTCATGAAGTGCGCCTTAATCCTGTCATCCCGCTGCACGTATACCGGCCGCGCATCAAAGTCGTCCTTCATGATCCGGAAGGATTCTTCGATTTCCCATCGTCCCTTATTCACACGAATGATTTCTTCCACATCTGCTTCAAGATTCGTGCAGACTGCATAGAAGCCATCAAACTTTGATTCTTCTGTTATAACATCCTCGTTGATAGAATAATCCGTCCGGGTGATTTCATCACCGCTTTCGTTGATTACAGAACGCTTGATGAATTTTCGCACATCATGTGCTCCGCTGCGCTCAATCTTTCCTTTCCCCTGATTTACCAGTTTCCTGGCACGATCAAGCTGACCTTCCTGCACACGGCGCAGATAATCGCGGTATTTCAGAGAATACGTGACAAAGAGAGTCTGATTGTATTCAATATCTCTTTCTTCATCATATCCTTCGAGACAGATTTCCTTATAAAACACCTTATCGTAGTTTCGGATTCTGTCCGTTTCGGTAACCTCCAGACTGTTGAGATCATAGAGGATATCGCTGCCCGGCAGCTTCCAGCCTTTGGGATCCAGACACCAGTCCTGACGTTCTTTTGTCATCTTCCGGATTGACTGCGTTGTTACAAAAAATCTTTCACCGAAGTTATTGAACTTTCGGTTGGATTCGGAGGAAAGGCCGGCGTCCGTGCAGACCACAAAGTTTGAGAGCTCAAAGTCGCTGAGGATTTTTTTCTCAAGAGGGAGAAGCGTTTTCTGCTCATTTTCATTTCCGTTTGTAATGGTCATTGCAAGGGGAAGACCGGAGTAATCCATAAAGAGTCCCATCTGTACGATGGGATTGGGGCGATTCTCCTTGCTTTTGCCGTACCTGCGTAATCCGCCTTCCTCCTCGATCTCGAAATAGAAATTCGTGCAGTCATAGTAAAGAACGCTGGTCTTTCTTGGGATGACTTCACTGCTGTACTTATAGAGGCGTTCCTGAATAAAATCGTATGTTGACCAATTGTAAGGAGAACAGCAATTATCTGGACCTCAGATGTGGATAAAGTTTCAAGCCCTATTTCCAATGATGAAATCAACTGGGTGTGACTGAAACTTTCGGTTAGTGGGATAGTTATATCAGAACGGAAAACAACATTGATTTTGAAGGAAAAAGATATGTGGGATTACGGATACAGCGAAGAAGCAATGTTTACTTTAAGGGATACTGTATTGGGAATCGTTAAAGGCCAGAGCAAATCAGGCCTGTATATTGATCTGAATATTGAAAATGATATTGACGAACACGAAGAAATCATTCCAGCCTTTGGCTATTGGGCTGGAAGACTTCCTATTGGCACAAAGGTAATGTGTTGTATCCGGAAGCCAGCCAGAGAAGACAAGGATGTTCTGGTTAGCGTTGATTCGGTGATGTATGAAGATGAGATTGCTGCATAAGAAGGTGATAGCTTTTCTACTGAATTTTACTTTACGCAGATTGGACAATGATGACAGAAAGGAGACAACGTCATGAAAAGTTGTGATGTGACAAAACTGGCTGACAAGATCAGCCGAGAATATGGATTTAACAGAGAAGCAGCCCAAGTAAAGGCGGTGAAGGCTCTTGAGATGTGTCCGCCTGCGCTTGCTGAAAATTTAAGAGAATATACCGAATCCAAGCCATTGACTGATATTTATATCGGTAAGTACTCTCTTCCGATGATTCTTGCCCTGTGGAATAGCAATGATTTCCTGAGGGCATTAGAAGTAATAACGGAGTATTCGAATGGGAATAAGGGAACCGCAGAACTGAAAATCTGGTCTATGTGGAGGTAGTCTGTTATGGGCGCATGCGGAGTACATCCAACCAGATATGGGAATCTGAGTAATGATCAGCTTTATTCCATGTTTCGGGAATCGACATACAGCAAACTTGGAGAAAATGAGAAGCTGGATCTGTTGCAGGAAACAGTGAACCGTGATGCCATGGAAAAAGGTATGATTTCAGTTCCAGAGGTTCGTTTCGCAGATTTGCCGGCAAATGAGAGTGGGAACGCTGCCAATGGTGTGATCAATGTAAACCGGGAGATGGCTGTCAATGGGACGCAGTCCTTTGAATATAACGGTCAGGTTATTCAGCATGTGGTTAGTGATTACAATGTGCAAAGTCTCAATACCGTTATTCACGAGAATATTCATTGCTTCCAAAATCAAATCATCGATGGGACGATAACAAGTGATGACGCTGGAAAGACTGCTGAGTATCAGGCAAACAGCTTCACATCCAATGCAGTTTTGCAGGATGGAAAATATCAGCTTGGCAGCCAGTATCTGACCGGTGAGACGGCGAATGGGTACTTCTGTTATTACTTTCAGGCTACAGAGCGAGATGCGTTTTTGGGAGCGGAAGAGAAGACAGCACTGATACTGAATGGTCTTACCCAAAAATATGGTACTGAACCATCATTTGAAGCATATTCGAGATCGGTAGAAACGACAGGATATCATGCAACAGAACAAGAAGCTATAGCGCGGTTCCAGAATCTAAATTTTGAACGGGATCTTAATCAGACTCTCCAGAATCAGTATTTTGGCACCAACGTTCCGGTGGAAAAGAATACAGAAGCAGCAGTGAAGGCGGAGATGGTAGCGACCTATAAGGGCCTTCAGCAGCAGATTACACAGAACAATAATTCGACAAAGGAGGACAAAAAGATGTCATTTAATCCAAATCCGGTAAGTCTTGATGAGTATAATGCAACCCTAAGAGGTTCGGTTAATGCATATTATGTGCACGCCATGAATGATCCGACCATTTCCAGGGAAGATGCAATTAAGTTTACTGCAGAGATGAGTGAAAAGTATCTCGATACGGTCGAGGAGTTCCAGGAATCACAGGGAACGCAGGCAACAAACAGTCTTGCTACAAACGAAGAAGCTCAATCTGTTGAGACAAACGGAGCTCAGACAGACTTTAGCACACTGGATCCGGCGGGGATTGCTGATGATACTTCAGGCGGTATTGGTGGTGATAATTCTGGAGGCATTGGTGATGATGGCTCGTGTGGTGGCATAGACAATGATGGCGGTGGCATAGACGATGGTCTGGATATTTAAGTGGGAGGCATAAAGTATGGCATATGATTTTGGACAGAAGCGAATTGGTGAAGACAGCAATCAGGAGCGAAATGGTGGCATGTATACGCAGACTATTTTAGGACAGAGTATTGGTGACATTGCTGTTCCTGTATGGACAGCGGATCGGTCACGAAAGCCATTCGTCGCTTTTCAGGATCCAAAGACGCAGAAGCTTTTTGGCCTTAACAGAGACATGCTTGCATACGGCCTGCTGGCTCTTGGAGCCCCAGGCACAGGTAAAACAAATTTTTTTAATATGATACTGGACCGCATGCTTACAACCATGCAGGAAGGAGAGGTGTTTATTATTTTTGACACCAAAGGCGATTATCTTGAAACGTTCGGCAGTAAAATTCCGGACAGTATGAAGGTGGTCATTGGAAATGGTGAGGAATATCGCAGGATTACTTCGTATCATAATATTTTCGCAGAAATAATGCCGCGAGGAAAAGACGGCAGACTTGTCTATATACCGGAATCCGATGAAGATGCACTGGAGATTTGCGAGCAGTTGTTTCAGTCTATGCAGAGCGAAACCCAGCCGATCTTTCCTGCAATGGCCGAGCAGGTTGTGGGCGCTGTAATAATATATTTCATGAGAACATGGAGTTTTGATCAGTCAAAACTAAACAATAACGAGCTTATTAATTTCTTCACACATAGTAGCAATGAGGATCTGAAGAAAATTCTCAGTCTGGATTATATGGCGGATCAGCGCAGTTGTATTGACTATATCGCAGGCAAAGGAAACCAGACACAGGGTGTGAACTCATATATTGGATCTATGCTGAAGAAGTTGTTCGTTGGCCCGTTTGCGCAGGCAAACCCATCAAGAGAGTTCTCTATGAGAGATATCGTGTGTAACGGAAAGAACAAGGTTGTTTTCATAGAGTACGATATGCGTAAAGGACTTCTGCTTTCTCCTATGTATGGCATCCTCATTGACAGAGCTCTTGCGAACTCATTAGGAGGTAGAAAGAAGACAAAAACCTGCATTTATTTTTTGTTAGATGAAATGCTTCTTCTTCCAAGATTAGCACATTTATCCGATAGTTTGAATGTTGGACGTTCCCTCGGAGTCAGGATGATGTGTGGACTTCAGAATACTTGTGGTCTTGAAGAACAGTATGGAATAGCTGGGGCAAAGAACATCTTGTCTTCTTTCCAGAACATTGTGGCGTTCCGATCGGGCGATTATGATACCAGACAGTTTGTTACTCATCGTCTGGGCGAGAACTACCAGAACTACAGTCTTGGTGCCCAGCAGAAAAATATAAATATTCAGCGAGCTGGACACACAGTTGAGGACTGGAATTTGTTGAACCTGAAGAATGGTGAATCTGTAGTGTCGCTCGCTGGTGAAAACCCTTTTTTATTTACGATGCCTTTGTACGTTAGTAGATAAATAATCGTTGGATGAAGGATACAGAACTCACCTGGAAAAAGTGTTGTTGGGAAGGAGATCGTGAGGCTATGAGTAACAGGGGAATGATTATTCATGAATGTGATCGCCTGAATGCTGCAAGACGTGTGTTCGAAGGGCGAATTGACAGTGCGTCATTCTTTCGCAATATTCACGGAGACCTACTGATGAGTGGAGTAGATGCCAAAAATATGACATTGGTGATGGATCTGTTTTGCAGCGGTCTGGAGAAAAATGACATGCCGACGATTCTGCTTACCAGCCATCTGAAATTGATAACGGCTGTACAGCAGAAAGTAAAAGCACATGAGATTGATTGTGTAAGGACATCATGTCCGGCTGATAAGAACTATCATCCATTTTATGGTATGTCGGCACAACAGATCCTTCGTTTTGTACGTATGGTGGCGGAGGAAATGGGCTGCGGAATCATGACCGACCAGGTTATGATCTATGCGGCGGCTGTCCTTAATGTTGTTGCCGCAAAGTATCCGGTATCACTACCGGCCGTAGTAACGCTCCTGAATGAAGATGATGATTTTATCTCTGAATTAGCTCTGCAGTCAGGTCTGTCTAATGTGATTGCCGATAATATTCGTGCAAATCATGAAGCAGGTATTGTGCTTCGCAGACTCTTTGAACGCCTGGAGGAGATTTTTGAAGATATTTACACCCCAGGTAGTGATACAAAATACAACTTTCAGAGCGGTGCAAAGGGTAATCTGGCTGGGATGGCTATGTATGCATGTTCCTGCAATCAGAGTATTTTCAACGCCTATTTAAAGGAAGAAATTTTTCATACCCTGAAACGCTTACCACAGGTTCGCATCATCCTCGACGAGATGCAATTTACAGATGAAAACGATGAACTGTTGAAGTACCTCATGCAGATTAGACGTCAGGGGAAGATCGAGCTGATGATAGTCTCGCAAAATGTCAAAGAGGCAATGCATGGCAATATAAAAGTGGATTTTCCGAACGTGGTACTTTTCCACCACGGGACATCTGCCGCAACGGATGCGCTTTCCAGAGAATTGTTTGGCTGTTATCAGTATCATTACCCTGCACCAGTTGCTGGAGATACACCGCATGTGCTCGTGTCGTTTAAACGAACGGTACACTGGCAGCCACAGACCGAAGAACGTCTTCGAGTTAGGAGCCAGGATATGTATGCAAAGCAGGGACTGTTTGGTGCGACATCGGAGTATCTTGCCGTCAAGACAACATCGAATGCGAATATCTATCTGATTCGTACATCAGACTTCCTGCCGCCGGTGCCGAGTGTTCCGGTTGTGGTGTGAGGCTATCAGTGTATGCGTACTGTAAGGCGAGGAAATAATTTCAAAAAGGCTAAATTTAAGTTTCAGTTTCAGCGGCTGGCAGAGATATAAGAAATAGATTCCGGAGCTTACAATAGCCTTAACAACAAAAGGAGGTCGAAAAGATGACATCATATACAGATACGGGTCCGAAGGAGGTGACGTGTGCATGAGACATACAAGAAATATCTTTGAATAGGAAAGCTACAGAGGAACCGGAGTCAGGACTATGTCGGGTGTGACGCTGACACTGATTATCTGTTCCGTGATTTCGGGACTGGCAGCTTTTAGCATTATTGCTAACTTGGGTGCGGTAACAGCAGAAATCGCCATTTTCATGGCTGATTTGTTGTCCTCCGGCTTTCCGATTCTGATCGTGATAGCAGCAGTTGTTTATTTGGCTGTGAGGTTGAAGTGGAAGCTGCGAAGAAGATTTTGGGGGTGGTGACAGACATGGATTATCAGGCAGTTACAGTGGGGACTGTGATAAAACGGTTTCTGATTGGCTGGGCTATTGCAGGAATCGTGTTGATTGTGTTCAGCTGTGTCAAATACAAGGAGTTTATTGTTACGGCTTTTGAAAACAACACCTGGGCATGGATCAATGCGGTCATGCCCATCGCTATTATGGTATTTGTCATCGGATATATCATCAAATGTTTGTTTAGATAGAAGGGAGGGTTGCAAAATGAATACATCTGTAATGAATGGTAGCTTTGAGGAATATGCAGGTTTTGATAAGGAGGATAAGCATATGATGATCAGAACCGGTAGATATAAGAACTATGGCCAGCTTGAGGATCAGGCAACAGAGACTGCAGATGTGGATGCCTTTGTATTTAGAAATGGCGAGGTGGTGCCTGCAAACCAAGCAGAAAATTCTACGACTCCTGTCATTAAGGGCTTGTAAAGAGCTTATTTACGTCTGGATAGGTCATGTCAAGAAGGGCAGGTTGGTCTTGGCAGCCGTTTTCTGCTTCATGAAGAAGGCAAACTGTGAATTGAGGGTTTTCAGTTCTGTACGCGTAGTGTCCATGACTGAATACTCACGCAGGGACGCCCAGTTGTCAAGGGTGTGGCGGGCAATCTTTTTAGCATCGGCGGGATCGGTCTTGACCTTGCGGAGCGTGTTGTTTCCATAGTTTCGGATCAGGTGTGGATTTACCGTTGAGACAAAGAGACCTGCTTTTGACAGAGCATTACGGATCGGCTCGTGATAACGCCCTGTACTCTCCATTACGACTCTCGTTTCACCATTGAGTGAGCCGAGATGGCGGACGAGATCACGAAGATCTGAGGACTTGTGGGACACGTCAAAAGGCTTATGAATTACGACACCGCCTGGCTGCAGGACAGCGACCGTGCTTCTGCCTTTTGATACATCGATACCTACTGCGTTCAACATAACTGATACCTCCAGATTTAAGATACGCATTGGATGACCAGTTTTCTCACTGCCGGTTCAATCTCCTGGGGTATCACACGAACGCGGTGAAACTTACAGACATCGGTTCAACCTGCATAAACCGAACAGCTGAGAATGAGGATGGCTGGCTGACAGGCTTTCTAACGGACGCAGACAACTTTAATCTGGTCCAAGGAGTAATCCGTCAGATCCATGCCATACCATTCTACAGCTTTAGCAATGAAGGGGAGCAGATCCTGACTGGTTGCTAGGTATTCTGTTACCCGCAATCTTATTGTAGGAGGAGATAACCGCTGTTATTGATTCTCTCGAAAACCGCAAGCATAAAGCCGAGATTGATCTTCTCTTTGCAACGGGTATCCGGGTCAGCGAACTCTGCCGGCTTCACTGCGGTGACATCCATCGTGTTGATAGATATATCTATATCTCACGTTCACGTGTTACAAATCCATTCTCACTACCTAATTGGTTTTGCAATAGGTTTTCTTGGATGTGGTTTTGCCCTGAGGATGTCAGCGGTTTGTTTGATGTTATTAATATCTATCTTTTGGAACTTTTCGATATCTTCGCTCGCGAAGGCCTTGTATTTTTCATCAATTTTTGGTTTGCCATAGACATCCACGGCTCCATTGTATAAATTGTGAAGCGCGCTGTACAACTCCTTCAAATCTGACCATGAACAGATGCATGGATGCATTTTTGCAATTTGGAGAGTATGTCGGTCAACACCATTATTTATATAGTGGGCAGTCTGGCCTTTGTCGGCTGGAAGCCAACCCATACTAAGCATATAGCAACACCATCTAGTATGTTCATATTTAGAGAGGCGGTTTATCAGCGACTCTCTTGTCGGTTTATCTTCAAGGCGTTTGGAAAAGGCATCAGCCAGTACCTGTCGACTTGATTCTTCCCAGTAGATATCGTAATCATTAGAAATAACCCATCTTAATGGAAATACTCCAGCTTCAAAGAGTCTATATGGAAGAGACATTGCAACAGCAAAACTTGAATCGCGATCATACAGTCTATGATAGTAGGACCAAATATCTTTTGTTGATGGTTCTTTGCTGAAGTCACAATGATCTGTCTGACTGCAATACTGAAGATGCATACATTGTGAGATAAATTCAATCGTTCCGCCGGTTAATTGATCCCAGGAGAAGATGTCTTTTATCGAGCCAAAAGTGATTAGTTTATAATCGCTAAAGAATAAAGCATCGTGCTCAGTTTCCTTTGGAACAATTAGATCCTGTGCAAGGCCGGCGTAATCAGGGTTTTGAGTTCTGATTGCGATAACAGTTGCGTCAGAAGAGTAGTTGCCTAACTGGTACGATGATACGGCGCCTCGAATCAGCGTTTCGCGAATTTTTTTGCCAAGCGTTATTGCCATCAAATCTGAATCGGAGTCAATCACAAAATAAGGAAAGATATCTCCTTTGGTGATGTTGCGGATTGTTGCTTGAAATGCTCGTACATTAGTTGATATTGCATGAAATTCTATTTTTGGAAAAGCAATATCGTCAATTTTGATTTCAACGGGATTTTTCAAACTTTCTTTTTCACCAGACTGTGGATTTACAATGCTCGTAAAGGCAGAGAATCCAGGACATTCAGCAACAAGTTCAGTCGCAATTTCCGACGCATAGGGCGAGAGAACAATGATTCGGGAGTGCATTTTAGGTGAACTATGAGGAAGCATCCAAAATGCATCTCGAATAAGCCAGGAAACATATTGAGTATCTTTATTATCAGAGACGATAATAAGTGCAGATTCGGCAGATTCGAGACGATTTTTATTAAAACTGAATGTCATTGGATAGAAAAGCGGATGTTGAGCGAATAAATAATCGGCACTCCGTTTTTTCTCATCTATAAGATAAATTTTCGCTGGTGCATATTCCGTGTTTAAAAAGCTACAGGCTGTGTCCAACATTGAGGTTGCGTAATCTTCAGGACAGCGGATAATAATCTCGATGTTCTCACAAATGGAGGAATCCCATTTGTCTGAGCCTTGATAGGTTTTGATGTCATCCAGAATAAGAAGGGCATCTTCAAGGTTTTGAGAATAATCACTGTTAATCAGTATAAAGCGGATAGGGGTTTCTGAAATTCTGGCAGCTAACGAATCAATATCATAGACAATACTAAAATCCCAATCATGAGGGAGATGCCATCCATCTGGTCTTGTATTTGCAATCCACTGAGTGATCTGAGCAGTCTCTTTTGATGTATCTAAATGATTGAACAGATAGAAACCATGATCAGTAGCTTCGGATCTTTGAGGATGTTGGCGAATTTCATGGGATCGAGGTTTGATATCATTCGAGCCATAATGCAAAGCCCAACGCTTCAGCTCATCCTTGGTTCCTATGGTAGGAATATCGATGCTGCTAATGCCGTAGCATTTAATTAGGCTAGTATAGGAATTTGCCAGTATTTTATATGGAGCTGTTAAATGCTCGGTGACAATTTCGGTAAAAAGTTCTGCTGATTCTTTATAATCACCTTTTTCAAATAAGGAAACAGCACTATCATATAGAGCTGTGACATTATCGCTATTTCGGCTGAATGTAGTTGGATCTTCTTGGACTGTATCTGTAGTTGGAACGGGGAATATCATTTCGGATAGCTGAAGCAGAAGAGCTATTTGGGCCTTTTGGGGTTCGTTCCGTATGTTATCCCATTGCATCCATGTTGTTGCCAATATGGATAATACAGACAGCCGATATGTCAAATCATATTTTTCGTCATCTATTTCGCTCAATTTTTCTGATAAATTAAGAATGGTGTTTTGGTCAGCGTCAGAGATGCTGATATCGTAGTTTTCCACACAAAGGGCATGGGCTATAGCTGATAAGCGTTGTTCTTCAGACGGAAAACGGCTAATATGATTTTCCCAAATTTTTATGCCAGATAATAAATAGGGATAATTAGTGAAATTGAAAGTCTGCCCACTTTCACTATCTTTGGTAGTCCTTGCAAGCGTTTCTAGTATTTTTTTAGATAATCCTGAATTTTTTCCAGTAATCAGTTCACTCAATCTGTCTCTCGAAGGATCTTTTTCTAAATTTAAAATTTCTTCTAAATTTAAAATTGGTTCAATAAATTTATGTAGGATTTCCTCTTGCGTAAAGGTAACAGGCAATTCGAACGATTGCCAGTTTATGATATTTGGTTTACTCATTTGTTCTTGCTCCCTTCTTATAGGATAGTTATATCCACAAATGATTTTTTCTTTAAATAAAATAACCCACTTTATTTTACAAAAAAAAACAGGAGCCGTCTATTGCAAACTGTGTAAGGATAGAGGTTCGAGATGTTTCAAAATTAGCCTGATTTGGTCTGAAATCTATGTTTCGTTCTCATTTCACGTTGCGAATGCTGAAATAGACAAAATTTGATGCAATAGAATCATCAAAGGGGAATACAGTCCTTAAGAAAATCACAGCACAGAGGGAGGGCAATAGCCATGAAAAAACTCAACACAAAACTCGCAATCCAGAACGCCGACCGCATCACCATCTATAACATCGGTGACCGTATCGAGTTCTACTATAACAACAGCAACAGAAGAGAGAGCACAATCTGCTTTTATGAGATTCCGTTCTCCCTTTCGGTCAAGAAGTATTTTGGTTGCCGTGGCCGTACTATCGCCGAGCTCTATGGTTTCAAGGCCTGGTACAACAAGAAGCTTACTAGCGTGGTAACGACGCTGTTCCGTGAATTGGAGCATTCATTAACCAATGCAAAAAATGTAGCAACGAGACAGGAGGTGGTCTGCTATGAGAAATAATATTGTTAACATTACTAACAGCACTGTATCGACCGGAAGAGGAAAGGAGGCTGCATCTGTGGATAGAGAGAAGATGCGCAAACAGCGCCGCAAAAAGGTGAACACCGGAAAGGGAAAGAAAGTTGGGTTCTTTGAGTCTATTGGTCTTAAAATCAAGGGCTTCTGCGATGGCCGCAAAGGATTACCACGCCAGACAGATGACAAGGACTGGTATTCCCCTTTCATGAACCAGGAGGTAAATAGTTTTGAAGAATTTTGCTCCCATATATGGGGAAGCCTTCAGATTGAAAATGAAGGTGAGTATGCCCATCTGGCGGAACTGCTGGACGACATTCGCCAGAAGAAAGAATTATTGGAATCTGCTAGAACTGATCTCGCAGTAGCTGTCAGAAGGGAGAGCGACTCCGAATCTGCTCGTGGGAGAGGCGAAGATAAGTTGACGGATGCTCAGGTCAAGGCAAGACGTAAAGCTGAAAAGGATAAAAAACTGGCTCCGTTAAAAAGCAAGGTGGCAGGGTTGGAGCAGGAGCTGCAGGATGTTGAAGAAGCATTTGGGGAGTTGCACAGTCAGTTGGTTGAGGATGACAACACGACCCGCCTGATCTGCCATCGTGTCAGGGACCATATTCTGATGCGTCTCGATGTTTATTGGAATTCGGCATTGCGACATCACACGGACGGAGTATCCATGCCGGTGGTGCCTATGTTGGAACTTAAGGATGAGGCGGAAGAAGTATATTTTCGCCCGCATAAGGAACTGATGAAACATGCAGATGCAATTCATGATGCAATTCAAGGTGAATCATCAGAAAAGGAGGTGGCATAAATGTTTGGTAGAAATAAAAAGGCTCTGTTTAACATGATGGATGATTCCAAAGTGCCCGCAAACGATTTTATTCGTCGCATTAGGTATGAGTCCTATCGCCCGGCAGATTACAGACTTTATCCCGGACTCAGTGAGGAAGCGATGATACCGAAAATTGATAAACATCTGGAAGCCCTGTTTTCTGGCAATGTGGATGATGGTAACGAGGCTATGCTCGACAACCTCATATTTGATTCATACAGAGAGTCTGTGCCCTATCTGAATGATCAACGCCTGAACCATAAGGATATGAATCGACGTCTGGTTGCATGCAAAATTTCTGATCGCGCAGATGTCGCAAGGCTTCGCGAGGAGAGACAGGAAGAACTGGAAATCCTGGAACAGGAATATAAAGACACTTGCAGTCGAATCGCTGCTGTAGAGGAGGGGTAAGTGTTATGAGTAAAAACAACAAAGCAATCTATTCAGTGGATACAGCTACAGGTGAGATCGTGAACGAACGTCTCCACCATAACAACCGCATGCGTTTTAAGTCGGATACTCCGTTCGATAATAATATCGTACCTTATTTAATTATGGTTTTCTGTGCAATCTCAGACGGTGTTATATTTTACGCTCTGTTTTGCAGGCTCTCCTATGAAAGTCCGGTGATGCTCGGAGTAGAGACCGGTGGTTTCGTTTTTGGCTATGATGTAGTTCCCATCTTTATCGGAATTCAGTATAAGCGTTTGAGACAGGGAATCACGAAGGACCGATTCGTATTGGTTATGGCATTAGTTGTCTGTGGCTTGGCTTTTGCAATGAACATTGCACTTCGTCTTATGACCATCGACCTTATTTCACCATCGACGGCCAGTGTGGCAACAAGCTATATGGGTACTGTAACGCAGGAAACTGCAGATTCCGGTATCGATGTAACAGCTATCGCGCTTACAATTTTCGGTATGGGTATTCCAGTTGTAACTTCTCTTGGAAGCTGTCTGATCAGTTTTATTACTTACAATCCGTTGGGAATCAAAAAACAGCGAATCGCTGAAATGATGGAAGATACCCGTGATGAGGTAAGACGTTTTGATGCTATTCTGGATGACTATGATGCCGAGCCTGATTTCGCTGAGAACCTTGAAGCGGAAGATGAGGCAAAATATCAGGAAATGCAGAAGATGCATAAGGCAAAGGTAATCACCTATTGTGACTATGTGAGAGAGCGTCTGAAGGAACAGCTTGGCAATCCGACATCCAACAATGTGCTTTCTGAATCCGTATGTGAGAACATTCTTGCCAGACTGGACAGGGAAATGGGACTGCTGAATGCTCAGACTGTTTCGAATAATACGACAGTTGCAGAACCTTCAATCAATGATCTGGGATCAAAAGAATGCATTTACAACACAATGGTCCATACAAATAAAGCTACCGCTTAAAGGGGAGAAAACTATGAAAAAGAGATTTGCGGCATTACTTACAATTATCTGTTTGGCAGTATCTGCAGTCGGTTTTACCGGCTGCGGAAGCCAGACCTCAGCAGAAGAGGAAAGCGGTATGGATGCCGTATGTTATGCCATTGCACCGACAGCTAACTCTCAGGGTTTAAACTTCAATTCGCCACTGGTACAGGACACGATTTTTGATACGATTCTCGATTATGGATATGTTTCTGTGGTGGTTGTTGATGGAAAGCCGGAGCTGGTTGCCGCAGATTCTTATGATATCGATGATCAGTATAAGAAGGCTTCAAAGAATAGGCTCAAAACAGATGCACGTGCAAAAGCAACTAATCTAATCAACTTCATGGTTGATCAGGTCGCAAATGACGCGCAGGTGGATTATCTGGCAGGCCTGAGGATGGCAGTACGATCCTTATCCTCATTAAAAGGTTATGATAAGACCATCGTAGTCATCGGAACAGGACTCTCTACACAGGGAACACTTAACTTCCAGAACAATCTTCTCTCTGTTGAACCGGAAGCTGTGCTGGATCAGCTGGAGGAAAAGAATGAGATCCCGGACTTTACCGGATTTACAGTTGTCTGGCAGCAGCTGGCCGACGTGGCATCTCCACAGCAAGATCTTTCACAGACACAGAGAAAACGTCTGCAGGAAATCTGGGGTGGAATTGTAGAACGCGGTGGCGGTATCTTTGTCTACGACGATATCATGGGAAATCCGGTTACTAAAGCATCGTTTCCGACAGTCGATACAGTGGATCTTCCGGCAGAGACGCCTGTTGATTTTGATGCGACGATGTTTGATACAGAAGACGAGAACCTTCTTGAAGAGCCTGTCATGCTTACAGAAGAACAGGTATCCTTTGTGCCAGACAAGGCCATTTATCTGGACGAAAAAAAGGCAGCGGAAACAATCCAGCCGATTGCTGATTTCCTCGCAGCACATAAGCAGATCACTGTTCTGCTTGCCGGAACTACAGCTGGCGATCTCGATAGTGAGTATACCATGACACTTTCGCAAGAGCGGGCAGATGCTGTCAGGAATAGTTTGATTCAACTAGGCGTAGATGGGTCTCGCATTGTTGCGCTAGGGCTTGGATGCAACAATGATCCATGGCATGTATATGGTGCCGGTTATGAGGGAAGCATTGCCTCCGGAAACCGTAAGGTGGTGCTGTTGGATGCATCAAGCGATACAGCCAAAAAAATTTTAAGTGAGTAGGTACAGATTCAGGCCCTCTGCCGACAGATCAGTAAGACTGTCAGTGGAGGGCCGGACTCGTTATAAGGCAGAAGTTTCAGATAATGGAAACGATGCGCCCACCGCAGGAGCTTCCGATTACAGACGGCTGTATCATTCGTACCGCTGCCAATATTCAGCTGGACGAGGAGTCAATTCTTTTATATGAAGTGGTCAGGTCCACTCCTCATGCGATGCGCAAGCTGGCTAACAAGATTTGCCGCTACTACACTCTGATCAATGACAGCCGTTATTGTGAGGATAACTATTACGGTTATACTGCCGTACCGCAGCTTGTCATTTGTGGTGAGGGCTATGAGCACTGTGTAAAGATTGATTAGTATCTTTGCAGCAGGGGCCTGATCAGTGAGACAGACAGCCTGCTCTATACCGAGGATTTGTTTTATGTCCAGCAGACATTACAGACCCTGTATGAACTTGATGAGGCGGGGAATCGCACCTGGTACAGCCTGCCGGAACGACAGATGGTTACAGATTTGGAAAGGAGTGCATAGGGGACCTTCGAGTCCACAGAGAGGAGGACCCTCTATGGGTAATAGACAAAAAGCAATTAGACGTTCTGATGCAATCTGCGTGATGCAGATTGAGGGTTATGAAGACGACGGCAGACCAGTAAATATCCGACTGAATCCATTCGCAGATGAAGGCATTGGAGAAGTGGGTCAGTCACACATTAAGACAGATATTTTGGGAGCGGAAGGGGTGAGGAATAATGAGTGCATCTGTATTACTGAAGAGCAGTGCCGGCGTTCAGACAGTCCCGATTGAGTCAAGGCTAATGAGTGATCGTAGGTTGTTTATTACCGGAGATATCAATGGGGACAGCGCAATGGACTTCTTTAAGCAGATCATGCTTCTTAACCTGGAGGATGAGAGAGCGCCGATTTCCGTGTTTATCAATTCTCCTGGAGGCGAAATCGATAATGGATTGCTGATTTATGATGCCATTGTCACCTCCAAGGCACCGGTTCGTACCTTCTGTTGCGGTTGTGCTTACAGTATGGGTGCAGTTCTGTTTACCTGTGGCAGGGAAAGATATATGATGCCGCATGCTAAGCTTTTGCTCCACGAACCGCTTCTTGGGGGTAAGATCGGTGGCAACGCATCTTCTATCAAATCCATTTCTGAAAGCCTGTTGGAGACCAAGTCCATGATGAATAAGTTACTGGCGTTCCACACAGGCAAGACAGAGAAAGAGATGGACGAACTGACTTCTTATGACCATTACTTCTCTGCTAAGGAAGCGGTTGAGATGGGCCTAGCAGACGGTATTAAGAACTTTAAAGAAATGATGGAGGTTTGTGCATGATCAAAAAGGGCGAGCAGATGAATACAAGCGATTCCTCTTTTGATGAAATAATGAAATTAAAGCCGGATGGGGGTGATAAAACTGACAGGCTGATCCTTGGAGATGGTGAGGATTGTGTCTTCAGTTCGAACTCAGACCAAACCGGATTGAATAATAACATCCTTGTAATCGGGACTTCTGGCTGTGGTAAGACGGTCAGTATCATTGAGCCGCGCATTCTGGAAACGTTCAATAAGAGCCTTATCATTACGGTGACGAAGCGGAGAATTGCGAAAAAGTACTCTGCGGTGATGAAAAAGCGCGGTTACAATGTCCTCGATCTGAACTTTGTACATCCGGGAGAGGGTAACTGTGGCTTTGATCCTTTGATGCATATCGGTTCATATAACGACATCACATTTTTGGCTCGAAGCATTATCCTCGCCAATCCTCAGAAATCCAAGTCAAACGCGGATCCATACTGGGATGACGGCGCCACAAGTCTTTTGAGCGCTGAAATATGTTATGTATTGCAAACGAAAGAAAATGCTAGTTTCGCTGATGTGCTGGAGTTTCATAACAAGCTGACGTTCGAAGAGGGAATCAGTGTTATTTCTACGAACTATGACAGTAAGTTTGAGTATCTTGCAGAGAGGGATCCATCATCCTTTGCAGTATCCTGTTGGAAAACATTTAAAAAGCTCCCAATAAAGACGGCTTCCTGCATCTTCTCAGCACTGAATACCACAATTGATTCTATCTTCACTCCGGAACTAAAAGAGATGTTCCGCATGAAGAAAATGGTGGATTTTGAAAAGATTGCGTCAGAAAAGACGGTGTTGTTTATTACGACAAGTCCGGTCAATGCGTCTCTCAACAGTTTTATTTCTTCCTTCTACGCAACCCTTTTTAAGGAACTTTTTGAGTTTGCAGAAGACCAGAAAGACGGAAGACTGCCAATACCAGTTGATGTGCTTGCAGATGATTTTGCCACGGGATGCCCGGTACACATGTTCGATCAATACATATCGATTTTTAGAGAAAAGGGGTTGTCTGCTAGTTTGCTGATTCAATCTGAGTCGCAGCTAAGCTCACTTTATGGCAGTGACAAGGCGACGACCATAATTAACAACTGTGACACAATCGTGTTTTTGGGCTCTATCCGTGTTTACTTCATCAAAATATTTGTAAATTCTATCCTCAAGTTCCTGCTTC
>ERZ1034680.208-NODE-208-length-39076-cov-26.985931_pt1 | contig 39076 bp, 62 predicted proteins | sample MGYA00520639_ERZ1034680 | MGnify/ENA primary metagenome ERZ1034680 (study PRJEB33766, sample SAMN09781760) | gut metagenome | biome: gut microbiome | host: Homo sapiens | place: Madagascar | study: EMG produced TPA metagenomics assembly of the PRJNA485056 data...
ACTTGGGAAAGCACCCCGGGGGGATGGGTCGGCGCAACTGCTGGTTGCGTGGTTGCCAGTCGGTGCAGCTCGGCCCGGCTTATCTCGCCCCGCTCGGCTCTGGCGTGGCAGCTGTCCGGCCCACGGCTGCACAAGCAGACCAACCACGCCGGATCATACGCCCACCGCGCCGCGCCCTGCTCCTGCAACGGAATAATGTGGTGCACCTGCACCGCGTCCGTCGTTATGCGCCCAGCGGCCAGGCACAGCCGGCACAGCCCGCCGTCGCGCTGGCGAACCTTGGCCCGCGTTCGTTGCCATCTGGCCGTGTTGCGGATGCGTGCGGCTGCGTCTGCCCTGGGCGCTCTGGCTGGGCGCTGTGGGCAGGCCTGGCCGCGCTGGTGCAGACCACCGCACCACTTGCAGGACACCAGCACCAGAACCACCCCCAGAAAATAAAAAAGGGAACAGTCCGCCCGATGTGGGCGGCCTGTTCCTGCCGTGATTCTATAGTAGCACAAAAAAATGTTGCACAGTCTCAAATTTTAGACAAAATAAAAGGCCCGGCGAATGTTCCGCCGGGTCTGATTGGTCATTATTTTGTTTTGTCTCGCTGCATCCGTTCTGCGCAGGCCTGCAAGATGTAGCCTTGCACGCTTTGGCCCGCTGCCGCTGCCGCCGCTTTTATTTTTTCCGCATCCCCTTTTAACGGTCTCAATTCAATTCGCCCGCACTTTTCGTTATACCGTGTTATTGCGGCTCTCTTTGCTTCACTCACTGCCATTCTTTGCGCCTCCTTGTGTTTTTCTTATTATAGCACATTTGCGCTATACTCCGCAGTATACAGTTTATACAAATTACACCGCGCTATACTCCGTAGTGTTTGTGCAACTCTCTAAACTATACTCCGTAGTATTTACATTTATATATACTCCGTAGTATAATACAACCATAGCAACCGGGAACACCCCGCAAGCTAGAGCGAACCGCCGCAAGGCGTGAAAGAAGGGAAGAGGTGAAAATGAAAACGCCCAGCACAAGCGAATTGCTTGTACAGGAAGCCCGCACCGCGGAACGGCTCCGGCTCTTGATGCTCGCCAACGAGTGCAAGACCATTGAAGAGTTCCGCCAGCGGCTGCAAGAGCTGACAAACAGGCAATAAAACAGCGCCGGGGCCGCCTGCTAAACAGACCCCGACGCAATCCCAAACATCGGCGCGGTGAGTTCGCCACCGCTCCGACTTTATTATAACCGCATTTCGCCCAAAGCGCAAGCCCGCCGGGCCTGCTGGGCGTTATTTCTCAATGCAGCGGTTGACATACTCCAACAAAACCGCGTGAACGCTTTTTCCTTGGTCGGCGCAGTAATCCCGGAACGCCTCCGCCTTTTCCTTTGGCACCTTGCACGCAAGCGTTGCAGCGTGGTTTTTATCCCATTTCGCCGAGGCTTTTTTCTGACTTTCTGAAACGGCCATTTTTACAACCCCCTTTTTACTGTTTATTATAACATGGATGCAATACGGTTTACAGTAGAAATTTCACTAAAATTATACGGTAAACATTATGCAAAATGTCAATAGACATATACGGTTTACCGTAGTACAATATAGACAAATCAAAACCCAAACACCGAAAAGGAGCGCCCACCATGTTTATGTACACCGTCGAGGACATCACCCCCACCCGCACCGGCTACCACTTCACCGCGCCCACTGCCCACGGTGAGCGCCTGTATGTGGAGCTTTCCCGCTGCACCGACCACGGCGGCGCGCACAGTGTCCCGGCGCTGTGGTACAATCACGGCTACACGCCCGAGCGGCTCGCCGATTGGTGGGACGTTAAGACCTACGCCACCGACGACCGCGGGAACTGCCGGGCCAGCTACAACCCCACAATCAACTACCGCACCCGCTTACTTGATTTTCGGTGGATTCTTCCCGCCACAGATGACAACGCCGCCGCGCTCCTGGCCGAGATCGCCCGCCGCGCCGGAATTAAAGACTAACCCGCAAGGCCGACGCCATCCTGCGCCGCCGGTGCAAGCCCGGCCACCCGCCAAGGGTGGGCGCTCATGGGTAACAACACAACAGCAGCCCGGCACAAGTTCACAGCCGCGCACCCATCGCAGACAGTGGCAGTCATCCCGTCGGGCGGATGACGTAAGGCCAAGGGGAGCCGGTGCACCTCCCCGCAAAACAGATTGCACCCGCCGCCGGTCGTTCCGGCAAGGTTCGCGGAGTTCTGACCCGCCGGGCAACCCGGAAAAAGTGAAACCCGCCCGGCCCTACGAGAGAGGGCCGCCCGCATCCCGCACACATAAAACGGAGGTTTTCGCCATGATTAGCAGCATCAAGTTTTTTTACAACGGCCTGCGCCTGAACGGTTCCCGCTCCCTGGTTCGCGTCGGTTACTCCCTGGACCTGGACGCCCAGACCGTCACCATCTACGCCCGCAGCGGCGAAACCCTCCCGCGCGAGCTGTTCACCGTCGAGAATGACACCGACCTGTATACAGACTACTTCGACGACGACCGCGCCGAGCTGACCCCGGCGCACCCGCTGTACAAGTTCGCGGCCTATGCCGCCGCCCGCGCTGACCTGCGCCGCCTGAACTCCCGCGCCGACTACCTGCGCGGCCGCATTTCCACCCCCAACACCTGGGACGCCATGCACCCCGACGCACTGACCGCCGAACTGGAAGGCATCGACGCCCGCCGCGCCGCGCTGGAATCTATCCCGAACCCGGGCCAGCCCACCGCCGCCGACCTGGCCGCCGTCGACCAGATGAACCAGGACGCCGAGAACGCCGCCCGCGCCGCCGCCCAGGCGGAGCAGCAGCGCCGCCGGGAAGAAGCGCTCGCCGAGAGCGCCAACACCCGCGCCATCGTTCGGGAGGAAATCGCCGCGCACCCGCTGGACATGAACGCGCCCGCCGTGGATTTCACATTCTCCGAGTCTCCCGCGTTTAATGACTTTACCGCGTCGGATGGTGTCGCGTCCCTGGTGTGCAGCATTCCCGCCGCTGAGGCCATCGTCCGCCGCCTGGATCTGTACTACAACCCCGAGCAGGTCGCGCCGCACTCCTACGAGAAAACCGACTTTATTGTGTACTATCCTGCCGAGGGCGGCACGTTCGAGACCTACGCCGGGCGGCTCGACCTGGGCACCGAGTACGGCGGCCTGGTGCAGCACATCCGCCGCCACGCGGACACCCTGCGCAATGGCAACGGCTACCACACCCCCGACGACAACGACCGCGCCGAGGCCGCCCGCGTTGATGCGCTCGCCGACCTGCTGGACGCCTGCCTGGCTCCCGCCAGCATTCCCGCCCAGGGTGACGAACCCGCCGCGGCCGAAACTCCCGCCCAAGATCCCGCCGTGGTAGGGGAGAACACCGACGCGCCCGCCGGTATCATCTCTGTGACCTTCGCGCCGGAACTGCTGGACGCCCTGCGCCGTGCGTATCCCGCCCAGGCCGGGCAGAGCACCCCCGCCGAGCATCCCGCCGGGCCTACCGCTCCCGCCGGGGCCGACATTCCCGCCCAGGCTCCCGCCGGGGATACCGGGAACTGTGCCGGGCGTAACAACCCGCGCACAATTCCCGCCCGGGGCGCATGGGTTCCCTCGGTGGTATCCTCCGCACATCCCGCCAGCAATCCCGCGGAACATCCCGCCCAGGGTGACGAACCCGCCGCGCGGGAAGAAGTGGAACAGCTGCGGGACGCCCTGCGCAGCCTATCCGATGTGGAGCTTGCGGCCTGCCTATTCCACGTCGACCCAGCCAGCAGCGACGCGCGGCCCATGTCCGCCGTATTCCTGCGGGAAATGTCCCGCCGCGATCCCGTCCGCAGCTTTGCCACCTTCAAAGCGTGGCGGGCCGGGGATATCCCGCCGGACGTCCGCGCCCTGCTGGATTCTCTCGCCGACGGCGGCCCCGACGCGGGCGGCGATTGATTCCCGCCCGGGGTTCCCACCATCCCGCCGGGGGATGGTGGGATAGTCGCGAAAAATAGGGTAAGAATAAAGCTTGACTTTTTGTGGCAACAGTAATATAATAATCGTAGCGACAAAAAGTGAGGTGATAACAATGTCGCCTACTCTTGGACGTCCTAAGAGTGAATCCCCTAAGGACACAATGTTGCGAGTTCGGCTTGATGAAGAGTACTGCAAAAAGCTGAACCGATGCGCAGAAAAACTCAGCTTGTCAAAAAGCGAGATTGTCCGAAAGGGAATTGACCTTGTAGAAAAGTCCATCGAAAAATAAAAGAACCCCTTGTAACTGCTGCTTCTTGGCGGACGCGCGTCACAAGGGATTCCCGACCAGAGGAATTACCATCTGGTAACTTTATTATACCATTTGGTAGCGCCTCTTACAAGTGAATGAGAGGTAAATTTATCATGAAAAAAGCACAAGATTTTGGTATTTCCGCTTGGGAGTGTATGATGGCCAAAGATGCATTCCTACAAGCGTATCAACATCAAGCCCCCTATAACATCCGGGAAATTTCCATCAAATGCGGACTGGATGCCGTGTGGCAGGCTGCAAGGAAATATCAAGCAGCCTTGGAAGCACAAGAGCATGCAACCGAAAGCCTCGCGGAGGTGGTAGCATGAACGGTTTACAGGTTTTCAAGTATCAGGACAGAGAAGTTCGCACACTTGAACTGAATGGAGAGCCGTGGTTTGTGTTGAAGGATGTGTGCGGGATTCTTTCGATTGGGAATGTCTCTGATGTTTGCGCCCGCCTTGACGCAGACGAAAAGGGAGTCGGTCAAATCGATACCCTTGGGGGACAACAAAACATGAATATTATCAACGAATCTGGCCTGTACAACGTAATCCTGCGCAGTGATAAGCCAGAGGCTAAACCCTTCCGCAAGTGGATCACATCCGAAGTCTTACCCAGCATCCGCAAATACGGTGCTTACATGACGCCGGAGACATTGCAAGCGGCCATTCTGAATCCGGACACCATGATTAAGCTGTGTCAGCAGTTGAAAGCAGAGCAAGACAAGAACGCCAAACTCCGCATTCAAAACAGCACTCTTTCCGTCGAACTAGAAGTTGCGCGCCCGGCAAAAGAATATTTTGACGAACTTGTTTCGCGAAACCTGCTCACCAGCTTCCGCGAAACTGCCCAGCAACTAGAAATCAAAGAAAAGGTTTTCATTTCTTTTTTGTTGGAAAAGAAATATATCTACCGCGATAAAAGCGGTAAACTGATGCCCTATACCCGCAAAAACAACGGCCTATTTGAAGTTAAGGAATGCTTCAATGAAAAAACAAAATGGAGCGGAACGCAAACGCTTATCACGCCGAAAGGCCGTGAGACATTCCGTTTATTGTACTTAAAGACGATAGACTAAAGCAGCCACCCCCGGCAGGCCGTGTGCTCCACACGACCCGCCGGGGGCTTTTCTATCTTACCATATCCCGCACCGCTGCGCCACATTCCGCAGAAACTCCCGCTTTCGCCGGTAGAACTCGGCCCGGCTGATGGTCGGCACGTCCAGCAGTTCATACCGCCAGCGCCGCCCATCCCGGCAGTTGTTCAAAACTGCCTCCCGCAGTTTCCCGGCAATATTCATGGGCAGGTCCGCGCCGATATCATAGGCCGCCTGTTGTATGGCCCGCATGGTCCGTGCGTCCCGGCTGTTGTCCAACTCGCACATCCGGCGTTTTTTCTCTTCGCACGACGGCAGTACCCACGCGGGATTCCCGCCGGGTGTTTTCTTGTCATATCCCGCAATTTGGTTTTTCTGCTCCCGGTAGCGTTTTTCCCGCGCAGGTTGTCCGCGCACCAGGTATAGTGCGGCCTGGGCCACATCCCGCGGGATGCGCTGCTTGCCCATGGTTTCATCCCTCCCCATCGGTTATGTACTCGGTAAATTTCCACCCGCGCGGCTCTGCGTACAGGTCTATGAATAGTCTGCGCCGGTAAATATAATCCCGCTGCGCCCGCCGGGTGAATTTTGATTTCACCTCTACCACCTCGACCGTGCCATCTGCGTAGGTCAGCACAAAATCCGGGGTGTAGTGCGCGGCGGGCAGTTTCAGCCCACAGTATTCTTTTTCCGGCAGCAGGTCAAAGCGCACCTGTTCGCGCACTTCTGCCACCAGGCCCGCCGCCACCTTCGGCAGGATGATTTCCCGGTAGTACCGCTTTTCGCTTTCCGGGGCGTCTTTCGTGAATCGTTCGCGTTTTTGGCTGTTTTTCGGCTGAATTTCCCGATTTTGTCCATTTCGTTCCCGGAATTGGTCACTTTTGGCCCGATTTCCGGCCAATCGTTCACTTTTTCGTTGCAAAATCTGCAACTCAGCCTGTGCGCGGTAGCGCGGCGGCAGGTCGTCAAGTTCCAGCCTTACGCCCATGTGTTTTTCCTTTCGGCTGTCGGCGCGGGTCCGCCCAGAACGTGGCGGTCACGTGCCATTCGCCGGTGATTTCGTTGTAGCGTGCCTCTGCGCCGGTGAAAGCGTACTGCCGCACCTGGCCGCGGCCCAGCTTCAGCGTGCCGTAGTGGCTCTCCCAAAACTGCGCGTCGTCTATGTACAGAGTGGCCGCCTCGGCCAGCTTCTTGGGTGTGTAGCGCCCATCATTCGGGCGGGGCTGGGTTGGGCGGCGCAAGCCCTGGCTTTGCCGCCAACGGCGGCGGCGCTTCGGATTTTTCGTGATGTACTCGCAGTAGGCCGCCAGACTGCCCTTGTTAAATTCGGCGCGGTCGCACTTCACCAGGCCCAGCGGCTCCCGCCACTTTCCGCGCCCGGTGCTCCAACAATCCTTGATTTCGTCGGTCGTCAGGTCGCATTCCAGGATCATGTGATGGTGGTAGCGCACTTCCTTCTGGCACGCGGCCTTGTCCTCGTGCTGCCACTCGGTCACGACGATATATTTCACCTTGCGCAGCACCCCGCCGGGGTTTCTGGGGTCGGCTTTCAGCGCGGCCGCGTATTTCTTCGCCTGGCGGCGGTTCAGCTTGTCGATGAAGTTGGTAATGATCCGCTCGGCTTCTTCCTCCGTCAGCGGTAGCCACTCCGGCGCGTAGGTCAGGTGCACCAGCTGGGTTTTATTTTTTCTCTCGGTAAAATTCTCCGCCACGGTCCAATGCAGATTGCGGCGGGCGTAGCGTTCGTTGCAGTTCTGCATTGCCAGGCTGGATGCGAACGCTTTTTTTCTGCGCACACTGGCGCGGTGCTCGGCGGGGGAGACGTGCAGCAGATCGACTTCCATGTATTCCTTGCCACAGATGGTTTTCTGTTCGCGGATGAATCTGGATTTCATACTGCTGTACCTCGTTTCAAGTTTCGACTTCCGTTCGGTTGGGATTGGATTGGTTTTTCTATTGGATAGAATGAGGGAAAAGATAAAACCCTATACAAGCCCCCAAGCGGCCCATTGGCCGCGAAAAATCGCCCGGTTTCCGCCGGGCGCGGGTTTTATTCGGTTTTCTACCTTATATAATAGGGGCCACTACTGATTGCCGCCCTTGTACTTCCGCCGCCGGTTCTTCTTGTCCATTTCGTGGGTCACGCGCATTGCATCGATTGGCTTGTTCTCGGCGATGTATTTCGCAAACGCATCCATTTCCGCGCGGTATGATTTGTAGGCGGCACATTTCGCATGGCAGTTCGGCTTTCTGTCCTGGCAGCCATAGCACGGCGCGTTCATGCCAGACCCTCAATGGCCGGTTCCGCCGGGGCTTTTGCCCAGCTCTGCGGCGGCAGGTAGCGCCCGGGGAACACGGCGTTCAGTTCCATTGGCTCACGCAGCCGGTGCGCGTCCTCAATCGACCAGGCAAAAATACGGCCCGCCGCACCCTTGTAGGCTTTCAGCTGTTCTTCCGTCAGGCAGCTTTTGCGGGCAATATCCACCAGCAGTTTTGTTCTGGTGCTGAAATCCACCGCGTTCAGGTATTCTATGCGGCGGCAGATGAACACACCCACCAGCTTGCCGCAGCCGCCGTCCCGTTTCGTCTCGTACACCCACACACGCAGCGGTGCGCGGGCCGATGCAAACATCCGCGGCGCGGATTTTCGGATTTCAGCGGTCTTTTCTCCGTTGAAGATCAGCTGCACCCACTGGGGCCGAATCGACAAAATATAATCCGTCATTTTTTCACCCTCATATCCGACACTGCCGCATAAAATTCGTCTAAATCCTGAAAGAATCTATCTTTGAAAATTGTCGGCAGAATGACGGCGCGTAGGTCCATCCCATCTTTCAGCACGTAGTAGTAATGATTTGCTCCGGCTTTCCGCTTTGTGTAATGAAAGTAGGAATCATCCTTCATTTCATCTTTCAGCGGTTCCGTCAGCATGGCGTTGATAAAACCGCAGCCGCCCATGGTATCCGTCAGGCCGATGCAGTTCATCTTCCCATAGATAACGCCCATCGGTAGTTCCGTGCATTCCAACTCGCCATTTTCGGAATCGTAGAGGCTGACTTCCGCCATGTCGTCCTTCGCGCTGTAATATTCAGTGCTCAGAGTGACTTCTTTCTGTTTTTTGCTGTCCCAGCCAAAAACGGCGGCCAACTCGGCTTCACTGGTAATTTTAGGGAAATCCGGCGGCAGGGGATAGACGCTGTGCCCGGTGCTGATGAACTGTTCTTCTTTAGTGTCCGAGTGACCGATAGAAATAAGCTGACAGAAGCCTGCCTTCCTGCACAGCTTGCCGATTTTATCAACCTTCATCGTTATTCCTCCGTTTCGATTGCCGCGGCCAGGGATTCCAGCGCCTTCCGCAGCGCGGCGCTGAACTTACCGGCCTTTTCCGTTTTGCCGTCGCCGCGCAGTTCGTCGCACAGCGTTAGCACCTCGTCCACGTCGCCCTGCACGCGGTCAAACAGCAGGCTGAACCGCAAAGTATCCTCGTCACCGACGACCTTCAGCTGTTTTGCCAGTTCCTCCGCGTTGGCCTCGGCCTGTTGGCGGGCGGCCTTTTCGGCTTCAAGCGCCTTTTCCGCCTGCGCCCGGGCGGCTTCTTCCGCAGCCTTGCGGGCGTCCTCCGCGCCGTCGCGGCGGGCCTTTTCAATCAGAGTTTCGCGCTGGGCTTTCTCGTTGGCAAGGTCGCTTTTTAACTTTTTGGCGCTCTTGCCTGCCTTTTCGGCGGCCTTCTCTGCATCGTAGAGCTTTTTCTCGGCTTCTTCCATCCGGGCCTGCATTTCGTCAAAGCGCTTTTGCTGTTCTTTCGTCAGTTCGGCGGCCTCGGGCTGTGTAGTTGACTGCAAAAGGCAGAGCTGTTCGGCGTAGCCGCTGTTTTTCTCTTCCAGCTCCTTGATTTTTTCCTGCAATTCCTTGACGGTCACGTCCTGCAAGTCCGTCTCGGCCACGACCTGCTGCCGTTCGCCGTCCGTCAGCTGTGCCAGCAGGGCCAGCTTGGTTACGCCAGCGGCGGCGTTCTGCTCCACCAGCTGCGCGGGGAGCTTTTCTACCACAGCAATATAATTGTAGGCCTGTCGCTGGTTCAGCCCGATGGCCGTCTTGGTGTAGTCGCCTAGCGTCTCAAAGCCCAGGGCCTTATAACCGTTGGTGTCGCGCATCCGCTTGATTTTCCGCCCCAGGTCAAGCAGGCTGTCGGCAGCCGCCCGGGCCGCAGTGGCAATTTCATAGTGCAGCGCAAGCGCCGCGCTTTCCTCCGGCGTCGCCGCGCCGGTAAAGATCATCTGCTTTTCGTCGTAGGTCATTTTTGCATCACCTCATCCGGCCTTTGCCTTTTTCTTCGGTTTCTGCGGCAGTGTCCACTTGTCCAGCACCTCACGCCGCCAATCGCTCACAAATGCAAGCACTTTTTTGTTGATTTGCAGTTTCTTTCCGTCGGCCAACTCGTTTCCGTAGCCATGCAGCTGTATCTCGGCTTTGGTCCGCACATCAATATTTAGTGTGTACCAGCTGCGATCCGGGCGGCGGCTGTGCCGGATGAACAGGATGATTTTTCCCTGTGCATGGCTCTTGCTGTAACCGCCAACGCAGTGATGCAACACATTGCCTTCCTGCACAAGCTCGCTGGGCCGTTCGGCCACGCGGATGCAGATACCATCCTTCTCCCACGCCAGCCCCGCGCACCGCTTGCTCATTTCGCGGAACGCATCGGCGCATTCGTTGTTGTCGGCCTGCACCGCCGCTTCGGCATTCATTGCACGGTCATGGGCGGCGCGCAGGTTTTTCGGCCAGCGCACGGCCTCTTGGCTCATGTCCATTCCGGCCCGCTCGGCCATGCGCAAATAATCCATCAGGTAGTAAGAGGTTCGGTTCTGCTTTTTCAGGTAGTTCACGGTGCGTGCCAGTGGCAAATCATTTTCAAGAATATTTGTCGCGTCCATGGCGTCCACGCTGTCCAGCAGGTAGAATAACTCCTGCTGTGTGTTGCATCCGCGGTATTTTTTCCATAGTTCCAACTTTTCCAGGCCGTAGCCTCTTTCTTTCAGCGCCCGGGCCTCCGCCTTGTTCAGGCCCAACATCTGTGCCGGGCGGGTTTCCTTCCAGTTTATCCACGGCAGGCGCGGCAGGGGGCAGATACTCGTTGGAATGTAGCTTCCTACGTTTTTCACCTCTCGGCGGATGCCGTCCGCCACCAACCACGCAAAGCCTGCGGTTATCAGGTTCTCCACCTGCTTGTGCTTCGCATACAGCCGCAGATACGCCACCGGGTAGAAATCGTTCTTTTCGTAGCTCTGGTCCAGGTACTCCCACAGCTTGGCGTTTTCCAGCGGCGTGCCGTCCAGGCTGGGCCGCCCTTCCGCACCATCATAAAAATAAGGGCAGGTCAGGCGATCTTCAAAGCGCTTGTTCTGCTTCCATTCTTCCAGGCGCAACATATTCCAGTACAGCCCGCGCTTGTAGTGTGCCAGCTTCACCGCACAGCCGCCGTCCACAATGTAGGCTTCATAGGCGTTCTTGTACAGTCTCTCGCCGCCCACAAACTGCCGCCGCTCAACGCACCATTTTGTCAGCACCAGGCAGCCCGCCGCAACGGTCGGCACGACCATAAATTTCTGTTCCGTCCGTGGCAGGTCCGCCGCGCTTCGTAAAACGACTTTCTTTCCGCAACTCTGGCAAAAAATCACATCGGCATTTGACCTTTCAACAACTTCGTTGAAATCTGCATCATAGTAGCGGATCCTCCGGCGTCCGAACTCATTTTTCTTACTGTCGCTCGGCAGGTACTCGGCCAGCATTTCTTTCTCGCACTCGCTGCACCACAGCAGGGCGGGGCGTTTGCGGAAACTTTCGCGTAAATCCATGTAAAAGTCATCGTCGCGTGTTCTGGCGTCCGCTTCTTCAAAGCCGATGCACTTAAAACTCATGTGGCCGCTGTCCAGCAGCTCTTGCCGGACCATTTCAGCTACCAGGTCGGCGGGCGGTTCTTCCGGGATCATAGCCCGGTATTCTTCCGTAGTTCTCATGTCGGGCGCTCCTTTACAGGAAATCCGTCACGCTGATTTTCTTCCGGCGCGCTGCGGCAGGTTCCGCCGGGGCGGGGGAGTGCGTATTCTCAATGCCGTAGAACTTTCGGATAATTCTATCCGCGTCCTTTGGCCCGCAAAAACCGCCGTTGTCCCTTGCAAAATCGTGAATTTTCTCTTCGCACTCAGCAATGCCCATGCCGTCCTGTTCCAGGTCCTTCACCACCAGCGCGGCGGCGTCCTCGTCGTTTTGCAACATATCCTTCAGCTGCTCGCCCACGCACCACACCGGGCCTAGTGCATTCTGTTCTGTCTGCTGTGCCGTGATGATTTCCACAGCCTTTTCAACGCTTGTCATTTTCCGCGTCTCCTTTCTTATTTACCACGACCATGTAGATCGTTGGTTCCAGTTCGTCATCCTCGTGGGCGGCCTGCTCACGCTGGGCGTTTTGGTAGCCCACATCCTGGCCGCTGCACCAGGCAGCATACAGGCCGATACCGGCCACCAGCAAAATCAGAAATACCATGTTCATCCACTCTTTTCTTGTAAATTGGCGGTGCGTACCGGGTCCGGCCCGGCTGGCTGCGTTGCTTGGGGACAGCGCCACGCACCATGTAAAAAGCCGGGCGGCGCGGCTGATTCTTGCCCTTCGCCGTCCGGCCTTTCAGTATTTTTGCGTCACATAAGGAAGTATAGAGAATGGAGAGTTTCTATTTTCGCCTATGCTTTCTTCCGCCTTCCAGCGGTCGAAAGCGCGTTTCTTGCAGCACAGCCGGGTTGCCCTGCGTCCCAGTAAGGAAGAGCTTTTCAGGCAACTTCTTCCGCGCAGCCGGGTCGATCTCACGCCGGGCCTTCTCGCTTGTGTTGGGCGCGTAGCTCTTGCACGTCGCCTTCAGCCCATTGCAGGCCCGGCACTCCGGGTGCGTGATTTTAAATGTATTAAGGCACTGCTGCATTATCATTTCATGGTTCCTTCCTGTTCCGGGTGGTATCGCCGCGGGGACAGCGCCGTGCCCGGCGCATCCACAGCAGATGCCACGCCCCGCCGGGCGGCTCTGCAATAATTTCACGTTTCACGTTTTTCCACCACTTTGTAATCCACCAGCCTGCACCGCACGCCCTGGTTGCAGTTCGTGGCATAAGCGTCCAGGCGGATGGTGCAGTTGATTGCCGCTGCGCGTTCCATTTCCTCGGCCTCGGCGTCGGTGTATTTTTTGTCATTCTGGCCGCTGCGTACGGCCACGCGGTAATTGCCATTGGTCAGCTTTTGAACCGGCATATAGCTTTGTCGGTTCGGTATGTAGCCTGGCAGCTGCTGCAGCCGGCAGTATTCATCGTCCAGTTCATTTTTTAAAAGGCTGTACATATCGGGTTCCATTTCCAGCCGCAGTTTGTTGTAAATCTGGGTGTTGTTCTGCCTGCTGCGGTTCCGTATGTGGACTGCACCGTAGACCTTCACGCCATATAACGTTATTTTTCTCATAAGTATGGCTGTCCTTCCTGCGTCATCCGCCTGTACACGACATAGCCGGTGTGGACCGTCCGCATTCCTGCTTCGCGGCTCGCCCTTTTCATGGGCACGCCGCTTTTTACCTGCTGCACAAACTGCTGTGCTTTTTCCGGGTGTAGTTCTTCCCAGCGGCGTTTCCGCGCGGGCCGGGGCTTTTCATTAAGGTTCATGGCGTCGATAACATCCTGCTTGCCGCAAGCGTGCAGTTCGGCCACCTGCTGGACGTTCTGGCAGTGTATCCAGTCCCACTTCATAATTTCCAGTTCTTCACGGCTGAACTCTTTTTCCGCCATCAGTGCTGCTCCTTCTGCAAAATCTGCTTGGCGGCCTGGCCCATGCAGAACAGTGTCAGCCCACCCACGGCACAGCACGCGGCGGTCATCACTGCGCCCAGCACTGCGGCCGCGCCGCCGTGCATACTGCCCAGCATAGCCACGGCCAGCACCAGCAGATACACGCCGCACAGCTTGCCCACGACCCAGATACCAACAAGAAATTCTTTTGTGTATTTCATACGATGCCCCGCTCCTTCATCCAGTCTGCCAGCAGTTTTGTGTACACTGTGTAGCAGTCGTTTTTCAAATGCTCTCCGCGCGTCACGATCTCGCCGAAAGGGTAGACGCCCTGGGCGATACCGGCCCGCATCTTTTCAACGCCCATCTGCACGCCGGATTCTCTTAAAATCCTGCACGCCATCTGTACTGATATCGTCGGCTTGTCCACTTCGGTGATTTTCATGTTCCGCGCTCCTTTATGTTTGTTCCTTTGGTGGTGCGCTGCGGAATTGAACCGCATCGGTCTGTCACGTGCCAGCCCGCGAACCATCGGCGCACCTCATGTGGGCCGCCCGGCAATGTGGATGCCGAGCGGCCAGGCTTTGCGCAGCGCGGAACAGGCCCGCTGCGCTGCCTCTTGTGCGGTGCAGAGAAAGTAAAGAGAGCACCGCGCCTGTGCATTCCCCACACAGTTGGGGGCTGCCGAACTTACCCGCCATGCAGCCGCGGGGAAAAGGTTGTGCGGCCCATTGCATGAGCCTTCCGCCTCGGGCCTCTTGCAGCCGTCGGCGGCTCATATGCCCCGCCGGGGCGGGGTCATTGCTGTTTATGGGAATCTTCCAGCATGGCACCGACGAACAGTTCAAGTTCCGGCGGTATCATGCCGCCGCGCTGCATCAGCAGCAGACATTCGCGGTACGCCTGCACCATGCCCGCCAGCTCGGCCGCGCGGCAGATCAGCGCCCCTCTGGTTCCGGCGTTGCGCACGCCGTTTGTCTCGTGCAGTGTCTTTTTGTACAGCCGCTTGCTCTGCACCGCATTTTCTACGATTTCCTGCACGGCGGCGGTTTTCTTGTCTACGCGGTCGCCTCGTTTCATGCTGCGCCGCCGTTCTTGTTTTCCTTCTCGCGGGCCTCCGTCACCAGGGCCGCGCCCTGGATCACATAGCCGATTTGCTCCTGCGCCTTCTCTGGCAGCTTTTCCAGCTGCTCCAACAGGTTCCGGGAACGTTTTTCCTTGTCACTCATAATTTCAGCTCCTTTTTGTTGTGGGCAATAGGGATTATCTGTTGGACATTTTCACCCACTTTGTATTCTTCCAGCAGTTTTGCCGCCGTGGCGGGGTGGACGGCAATGCGCAGTTCGTCCATTTCGTTGTCGATCCACCAGGTCATGACCGTGGCTTTCAGCACATCCTTCGGCATGGCGTGCCAGTCCGTCCAGGCCGTGTGTTCCAGCACAAGACCCGGCCCATGCACGCCCACGTACTGCGGCACGCGGCGCATGGTGTTCAGCAGGTCAAAAATTTTCATGCCGCGCCGCCTTGAAACAGCCTGTTGTACTTCATGGACTGGCGCATCTGCAACCAAGTCCCCCGGGCCATGCAGCGCATTTCAATTTCCAAATCTTCCATGTCGCTTGCCATGTCCGCGCCTTTGAACAGCATTGCAATAAGAATGTTCTCGTTGCTCACGTTCGGCACATCCTCCCGGGCAATTTTCTGGCATACCAGAAAGGCTTTTTCGGTTTGTCGGTACTTGGAACTGCCGATAGCCTCCATCAAAATTTTAATGCAGCGTTTCCGTGTCATAGCTTTACCTCCACTTAAACTTCCAGCTTCTTCCATTGGTACGGTTTTCCGTATCGTTCCAGATACCAGCTTTCAAACGCGGCCCGGTGGTCTGCGTCCTTAAAGTAATCTGCCACGATACCGCCCAGCAGCGAACAGACTGCCGTCTGCTGGGCCTTGTATTCGTTTGCAATCTGCATTTGTTTCACCTCTTTCAGCAGACGGTAATAGGCTGATTGTGTCAGCCATCCCCGCCGTCTATGGTGTACAGCACCTTTTCCAGCGTTTCATCATCCACCTGCAAGCACAGCCGGTCGCGCTCAACGCGCCATGTAAACAGCTTCGTTTCCACAAGCAGCTCCGGGATTCGGTTGCGCTTCACCCAATAACCGCTCATGTCGTCGTCATGCCGTCCGTAAAATCTGTACGCAGCAAATCCATTGCCGCAGGTATTCAACAAGTCATGGACTTTCAACTTGGTTTTCCTCCTTGCCCACGCAGCCCCGCTGTGCTACAATGGCAGCAGAAAGGTTGTGTCTGCATGGACAAAATTTGTAAAGCGATTGTTGTGAAAGTGCTTTCTCACGGTATGGATTGCGAGTGCAGTCTTTCTGAAAATAGAGAAGATGATGGTTTCACTTGTGCTCTTGGTGAAATTGCTTCTGAGCTTGAAATCGATTTTCAAACTGCTCTCAAAGCGGTGGATTATCTTGTTCAGACAGGCTACGCAATCTATATACGCAGGGGCACGCCTCGCTCTGGGTCTCAGAATGCGGCCTTTCAACTCACGTATAAGGGCGTGCAGTGGAAATCGTTCCGCCGCAGAGAAATTATGAACTATATTGCCGATAAATGGGTTGATATCTTATCATCTATCATTTCCGTGATATCGCTTACCGTTTCCATAATAGCGCTATGGCAAGTGCGATAATGGCGGCCGTATTCAGCCCGCACCACAGTCGGTACCCGGCATTGACCATGGTCTTCACCACATCAATGTACTCATAAATTGCTTTTTTGGATTTTTCTATCCTGCCGTCCACCGTGCCAGCCGTGTACACCGCCGCGCCGCTGATATCAATCATCGGCGGGGGATTCTGCTGCGTCTTTTTTATGTACTCTGTGGCTTGGTTAAGAATTTCGGTTTCACTCTTTTTGGCGTTGATAAAATCGGTTTTCTTGTAAACGATGTAATCTGTTTTCATGCGTTGTTCACCTCCTGTGATAGGGAATATAACTTGCTCGCGCCACCCCACCTGTGCTACAATGGCAGCGGAAAGGATGTGTCATTATGACAAACCGGCAATATGAAATTTACCGTTGTGTTCTTACCTACAAAAAATTAGGCTTGATTCTCGAACATACAGGCATCAAAGATTCGTTTGCGCTGCAATGCGCGGTTGGCAATAATGTGTTGGATTTTCACGACGATTCTCTTGATGATAATACCGTTGTTACACTTACCGCATCGGCTACCGAGGCTTACGAAAACCGCCAGCGTTTCAACTGGAAAGAACTTCGTGACTGGGCCGCACTCATTCTCGCACTTTACGGCTCCATCACAGCAACCATTGCCCTTTTGAAGTAGCGCAGATTTTCTATCGCTTAATCCACAGCACAGCCGCCAACGTGACGGTAGCCGCCGTGTTCAGCGCGCACCATAAGCTAACCCAAAACTTTATATGTCGTTCTTTTTCTTCTACATATTCAATTTCATTCCACAGGCGCTTATCCACGGAATCCTTTGTGTACAGCCTCACGCCGTTGATTTCAATTTCTTCCGGCGGGTTCTGCCGCATTTCATCAATCAGCTTATCTGTGCGGGAATAGTACCGCATTGCCGTGTTCACCTCCTGGGGTAGGGAATGTACAGCAAAACTTGCGAAAACTAAAGTTTTGCTGCAAAAAAATAATCCGGAATTTCAGCATCCGGGATCATAAGAACCTGGCACAATGCACGGATTTCCGTCTGGGTGAAGTCGGTATGGCCGCGCAGCTTTTTATTAAGTGTTGCAGGTGATACGCCAATTTCTTTGGCAACATCGTTCTGCGTCATGCCGTATGCTCGGATACGTCCGAGCAGGTTCAAGTAGTCCATTGCTATCGCCTCCTTGCCTATACTTTACCACTTGCGAAAACTAAAGTCAATACGTTTTCTAAAGATTTTTTAAAAATATCTTGCGTTTTCTATAAAATAGCGCTATACTGAACACAAGATATGACGGAGGTACGAACAATGAAGCAAAGCAATTTTGCCGCTCGGCTTTCGCAGGCACTTGATGCGCGAAATATGAAAGCAGCAGACCTCTCAAAGAAAACGAAAGTTTCTGAAGGAACTATAAGCTGCTATATAAATGGGAAATATGAAGCAAAGCAAAATAGAGTGCGAACTTTTGCTGAGGCATTAAATGTGAACCCTGCCTGGCTTATGGGCTATGATGTTCCTATGGATAATGATGCGCCTACCATCCCCGCCGGTTTCGAGCCGCTCCCTGAAATGACCACCATTCCGCTGGTCGGCTCCATCGCTTGCGGTACGCCCATCACTGCCGAGGAAAACGTCGAGGCCCGCATCGGCATCCCTGCCGCCTGGAACGCTGATTTTGCGCTCACCTGCAAAGGGGACAGCATGGCTCCTCGCTACCAGAACGGCGATATCGTCTGCATCCGCTGCCAGCCCGAAGTTGAAAACGGCGAGATCGCCGCCGTCCGAATAGGGGAAGAGGCCACCCTAAAACGCTTCTACCAGGAAGGGGAGACCGTCACGCTGGTTCCTGTCAACCCCGCCTACACGCCGCTTGTCTACCGCGGCTCCGAACTGTCCGACATCCAAATAGAGGGCCGCGTCGTAGGCTTCTGCCGCGGGGAATGATATGTAATTGTGAAATTTTGTGTATAGCGCCTGAACTTCTTGCAATCTTATAACTTATAGGTTATATTATAAGAAAGGATGTGATTTATTCTGGAACTGGAAAAAATAGATGGTTACAACAATATCTATGGGCCGGACAATTTCATGGATGAATTTTGTAACCATGTGCTGGATATGACGCCGGAAGAAGTTTTTGCGGATGATGAAATCCCCAAAGCTGCCGAGCGATATATCAAGTGGTTACAGCGCAGTTTAACCCAGCTGGACGCTTATGGTACTGCCACAACAGCACTTAAAAATTTTGAAAAACTACCGGGCACAGATGATATTTACTCGGCACGTTACCCCAAAAGCCGGAAAAATCCCAGAATCCTTTATTTTTACATCCAAGGGCAAAATATTGTTCTGCTGTACCCGTTCCTTGAAAAGAACGCAGGAGATTACCAACGCGGCATCCGTGTGGCCGAAAGAAGGAAAACTCTTTTTCAGACACAATGGCCCTTGGATGAGCATTAGGAGGTTCGCTATGAAAACGTCGAAAGCATTGAGCAAGCTGTTTGGGGCTGTAATGTCCCCGGCTGAAAAGAGCGCTAACCGCCAGTTGGCGCTTATTTCTGCTGCCATTGAAATGTGGCGTGTTGAGCACGATATGACGCAGGCTGCTTTTGCGGAGCTTATGGGCGTCACGCAGGTTATGGTTTCCAAATGGGAAAGCGGCGAATACAATTTTTCTGTCAAAACGTTGTCGGAAATCAGTGCAAAGATCAATATGCCGCTGGATGTGCTTTTCTCCGGCAATCTTGACTCCCACACATACGAAAGCAGCGAATCGGTGTGCAGCAAAACAAAAGTTGAAAATCCCAGCCCCGCCACCACAACGGTTGCTCCGTATTTTGCTTTTAAAGTAGTTCGGGGAGGTGCGGCATGATTCCTACGCATGATGTAAACGCATCGATTGAGCTGGAAGAAAGTTTTATTTCCGAATGCAGTTTTAGCAATCGATTGATTACCCTGGGAACGGATGCTCTTTTAACAAACGATGCAGAGGTTGCCGTCAGTAATCTCTATATGAATGCAGAGGGCACCAAGAAGCTCGGCCGCGTGCGTGTGATCGTAAGCGGAAACCTGGCCGTAGAAAACAACGAAAAGGCCCGCTGTGACTACAAAATGACCGTGGAAGGCGTATTCTCTGTGGACAAGGAAAAAGATGATGAAGAACTCAGCGAACTGCTGTGGATCAACGGAGCTTCCGTACTTTATGGCATTGTCCGTGCGAAAATGGAAGTTGTTTCTTCTATGGTTTTTGGAAGCGGCAAAATCACATTGCCGCTTATCAACATGGTCCAATTTGTCAAAAAGCAAAACGAAGCCTATTTGAAAGAGCATAAAGACGACAAAGAATAAGCCAACCCCGCCGCATCCGTTTAAGACTGCGGCGGGGTTCTCTTTTTGGTTGTTCTAAATCTTTTTAAATCGCTTTCGGCTCTTGTAAATCTTTTCTGTGCGCGGTATACTATCTACAAATATATATGATGTTCTGTGTGCATGAGGCACTTTGCACTAACTGCAAAATCAAAATTTCGGAGGTATCGGCATGAACGGTGAAATCAAAAATGTGGTGCTTTATCTCCGCTATTCCAGCGCCGCCCAGAACGAACAATCCATTGAGGGGCAGCGCCATGTCTGCCAAGAATACTGCCGCCGCGCCGGATACCAAATCATAGACGAATACGTTGACCGCGCCACCTCTGCATCCCACAACGTAGAAAAGCGGCTCAACTTCCAACGGATGCTGCGCGACGCCGAGCGTGGCCGCTTTGACGCGGTGGTCGTATACAAGCTGGACCGCTTCGCCCGCAACCGTTATGATTCTGTCAACGCCAAGTATCGGCTGAAAAAGGCCGGTGTCGTCCTGCTCTCCGCCACCGAGAACCTGTCGGACAGCCCGGAATCCATCATTCTGGAATCGGTGCTGGAGGGCATGGCAGAGTTTTATTCAGCAGAGCTTTCGCAAAAAATCACCCGGGGTATGAAAGAGACAGCACAAAAGCACCTCTCCACCGGCGGCACGGTTCCGCTTGGCTACCACATCGAAAACCGCCGCTTGGTCATCGACCCTACCACCGCGCCCATCGTCAAGCAGGCGTTTGAAATGTACGCCGCCGGGCATACCGCCACGGCCATTGCAAAGCAGTTCAACGCCAGCGGCTACCGCACCAGCAAGGGGACTGCGTTCAACCGCAGCAGCTTTAAATCTATGTTCCACAATGAGCGCTACATCGGCATATACAAGTACGGCGCGTACAAGGCCGAAAATGCCGTCCCCGCCATCATCGACAAACAACTTTGGGACGCTGTGCAAAGCCGGCTCTCGCACCCTGCGCCGCCGTCGCAAGGCAAAGCGCAAGTGCCGTTTTTGTTGGCCGGGAAACTGTTCTGCGGCCACTGCGGCGCAAAGATGAACGGTGACAGCGGCAAGGGCCGCAGCGGCGAGCCGTACTATTACTACACCTGCTATAATCGCAAGAGGGAACACACCTGCCACAAGAAATCCGTCCGCAAAGAGTGGATAGAAAAAGTTGTCGTGCAGGATGCAATGCACCTGCTGACCGACGACTATATAGAGGAACTGGCCGACATTGCCGTGCAGGAGAATCAGCGCCAGATTGCGGCCACTACCAAAATCCCCCTGCTGAAAGAAAAAATAGTGGAGACGGAAAAGTCGATAAACAACATCGTCACCGCTATTGAAAAAGGTGTCGCATCCGACACGCTCATGCACCGGATCACCGGCTTGGAGCAACAGAAAAAGGACTACGAGAATCAGCTTGCCGCAGAGGAAACCAGTGCCATCCAGCTGGACAAGTATATGGTCATCTACTGGCTGGACCAGTTCAAGCACGGCGACGTGGACGACGAGCGCTTCCGCCGCAACCTAATCAACCTGCTTGTCAACTCCGTAACCATCTGGGACGACCCCGACGGCGGTTTCCGCATCACCACCGCCTACAACCTAACCGACGCCCCCACCAAAACTTTCCGCGTTGAGGCCCTTCCCGGTTCGGATATGGGGAGTAGTAGTCCACCATTAGCTACGAATCCGAACCAAATACTTATTATTGGTTTGGTTCTGGTTCAGACAAGGAAGCATCTTATGGTTTAGTGCCGTAAGGTGCTTTTGCTTTTCATATCAACAAAGAGAATGCCCCGCGCTGTTACAGTGCAGGGCATTCTCTTTGTTGGAATAAATCTCCAACTAGGATTGTTAGCATTTCCTAGTATACCCGACTATTCCAATCATTGCAACCACATTCCAAATTTGCTTCAAACTTGCTTCAAACTTTCTGCTTACCGCTACCAAGCACCTTCACCGGCTCTGTACTGATCTGCGCAATCAAATCCGCACGCTTCGCGCCGTCCTGCACAGTCAGACCCATGTCAATCGCCAGCTGCTCCAAGTCCTCGGTCGTCAGTTCATCCAGCTGTGCCGTGTCCAGATGCCCAATAGGGGAGCCGTCCGCATTTTTCCCGGTTTCCACGGTGATACCGCCCGCGCTCTTGTCCGCTGCGCTTTTCCCAGCGGCAAGCAGCTTCAACAGCCACTCCGGCACGTTCGCGCCCATTTCGGCGGCGTTTTCGGCAATGGAGCCTAGCTCGGTAAAAATGTACCACACCAGCACCACCGGCAGAATCAAGCTCGAGTACGTCAGCCCCAGCCCCGGCAGGTTTGCCACGGCGATGCTCAACACAGCGTCCGTCAGCGCGGCCACTACGACCACCACCAGCATCCCCGCCTTGTGCCAGATACCTGCGCGGGCAACGGCGCTCGACCACTTGCCGCGGCTGGCCGCCGCTGCACTGCCGCTGAGCCAGTCCAGCGCCATGCAGACAGCCCAGGCGACTACCAGCCACCCCAGCCAGCCAAACGCCGCCGTGAACGCCCCACAGACCGCCGCAATGGCCGCTTTCGCCGCAAAAAAGGTATTGTTGCTGTTTTCCATATCTTCACCCTCCATCAGCCCACATACCGGGCCAAATATTTGTTGTCCTTCGTCCAGCCCTCGGCCTCGGCCAGCTGGTAGAAGCTCACCGCGTCGCCGTTGCTGACAGCGCCGACGCAGACGCAGTACGTCTCCGTGCCGACCGGCAGCACATAGTAGCGGCTTGCGCTGATAAGCCGCAGCTTAACGGCCAGCGTGTCGCATTTGTTCATGCCCCGCTGGTCCACCGGGCCGATCATCAAGCACTGCATCGTTTTCCCGGTCGGCGTCTCGCTGATCTGCTCGGTCTGGCCGTCGTCCGTCGCGCCGTAAACGCCCACCGCGTTAGTAATGCCCGCGTAGGCGGTGGGGTCAACGCCTGTGCCGGTAGCCGTGGCCCGGGCCTCAAAGTGGCAGTGTTTGTAGCCGCCCGCCGCGTTGCCGGTGTTGCCCATAATGCCCAGCGCGTCGCCGCTGCTGACCTTCTGGCCCACAGATACCAGCAGCTTGGCGCAGTGGCAGAAATACAGGAAGTTGACGGTATCCGGTGTCTGGCCCGCGTCCAGCTGCACGCAGACGTACCAGCCCCACTCCCATGTTTTATCGCGGCGGTCGGTCACAATGCGCGCCCGCGTGACCGTGCCGGTGATTTTCTTGCCGTCATAGTACGGCATTCGGATTTTATCGCTGTCCAGGCCGACGATATCAATGCCGCCGTGCCAGGTCTTGCCGTAGTTCCGCGTCCAGCCAAAGCGGCCGTAGTTGTACAGCACTTCCGCGCGGCCCTTAAAGATTCCGGTTTGTTTCATTTTTTCGTCCTTTCTCCCCGCAGGGGCGGGGATTATGATTTTCGCAAGTTGTAAAAATACGTGTAGTAGCTCAAATTTTCGGAGCCGCCAATGGTTTCGATAGTGTCTCCCGGTATGACGGGAAACAAAGGAGACGTGTAATAATTATAGTTTCTGGTTTCCGTATAGCCTTGGTCCACGACCGAGCCATTGATCTTAATACGGTGGAAAATTGATGCCTCAGTAGATCCGCTCGAGCAACAGAATTGTACAAATCCTGGTTTGCCAATGGTAAAAGTGCCTTTTGTGCCAAGGCTAGTGAGATTTGTATAATCAGGTCTGGCTATTGATTCGGCGCTAGCCACCGCTGCCGGGCTTGCAGCCCAGCCGTCCGCAGCAGTTTTCGTTGGATCCGCCGTATCGCTCACGCGCACGTCGCCGGGCAGGTCAGCCCCACCGGGCAGCTGGTAATAAGGGTTGCGGGTTGCACTCATACCGCCACCCCCTTCGGGGTCAGCCGGTTCGACGGTACATATACACAGCCGTGTACTTGTTCTCGATTGGCATGGGCTGGCTGCCGCCGTTGTATGCGCTTTCTGTTCCACCATACCAATCCGCGCTGTAAGGCTTTCTGCCGACCGGGGTTATGTATGTATCTGCCCCATGGGTGCCTGTAGAATAGCCATCTTGGTAAGTCGCAAAAGCGTGATTGTGCCGTGGCATCTGTTCCAGTGTCTGCACCACTTCCCACGCGCCGCCGGTGCTGCCCGCCGGGTGCGTATCGTCCGCAGCTCTCAGCATACAGTCGGTGATTTGCTCCCAGCTTGTCCCCGGCCAGCGCTGTGCCGGTTGGATTTCGCTCATCGTCACAAGTATGTCGCCCACCCAGTACGGGCAGGCGTTTAAGGGGTTCTGTGCTGCGTTCATACCCAGCACCTGTGCAAACTGCACAAGGCTGTTTTATGGCAGCCCCCCCCCGAACGGATAACGTAGTTTCGTCATTTTGATGCACCTCCAAAATTTTTTAATCTTTACTAGGCCAATCTAAATAGATACCCGCTGTCGTACCAGTTCAAATTTTTGAAAGTAACTTTACTGCCAGTGATAGTCATAGCGTTTGAGTCCGCAGTCCATTCTAGCGTACTATCGTCCTTCAAAAACAATATGAAAATTAGGTTCGACCTAAAAAAGCAGACCATGTACAAGCCGCCTGGTTTCCCGCTCATGTCGTAGGTGGCGCTATTTGTTTCGCCGGTATCTACTATGGAACCAAGATACTTGACTGTTCTAGTGGACAATTCATCACCCACAGCCTTAGCATCAGCGGCAACGCCCTCGACGCTCAGCGTTTTGTCGGGGGGGGGTGACAGCATACGGATTAGTTGTTGCGTTCATGATGTTCTCCTTTACTTAATGCGGCGGTAGCGGTAGGTGCTGATGTACGGTTGCATGTTGTTGTGACTTTGACCCTTACCAGATAAGGTATACAGTGCATCACCAACCGTCTCACCAGATGGCATTGTTTTATCTTGATGTTTTTGTGAAACTGAAAAACAGCCGTCGGTCTGTGAGTTATTAGATGCCCATGATAAAGCATTAAGATGGCCAATATTTTTTGGTAATTCAGCAACAGTCAGCGTATGCGCCTTTTCGCCGCCAGTAGCACCAGCCTCGTACTCCCCGCCAGCACCCACCGTCACTCGGTCAGTACCGTATCGCTCCCACGTGCCGTACCCATAGACTGCAGCCACTTTTTCCGGCGTACTCAAATCCGGTGCGCCAGTCAGCCCCGTGCCGTCCCACTCGATGATGCCGCCTACCGGCACATAAGGGTATCTATACGGATTGTCCGTCATACGCTCACCTCCAGAATAAACGTTGCCGCGCCGGTCGGCACGGCATTGGCGTAGAATTTCACTGAACCGGATGCCGGCTCAAGCGCCGCTACCAAACGCACACTATCGGTCACACAGGTGCGTGGGCTTACGCTGATTTTGCTGTCGGTGGTTATGTCAGCAACTTCTACGGTAGCGCAGGCGGTGTAGGTGGTAGACGTGCCGTCGTCCCACGTCACGCTATAACTGCCGGTTGTCCAGGCCGACGCCGCCACTGTGACCGTTTTTAAGTTCGGCTTCATTGCGGCCAACATCGCGTCGATTTGCGTCTTATCATAATAATTCGCAAACTTGCTACTCTCGCCTGTATCGCGCCAAGTGCCGGTGTCGGAATCCCAAACCCAGATCGTGTCGGTATCTCCCACAATCGCCCAGTTGCCGTCGTAGCCGGTATCGTGCGCCGCGTACAGTGCCTCATAATTCGGGTACCACCCCACCGCGCCCTGACTGACTTGTTGGGCCAGGGACGCGTAATACTTGGCGTTGTCCATGCCCTCGCCGGGGCGCGTGCCGGTATCGCCCACGGCCCAGCTGCGGGCCTCCTTAGCGCTGGCCGCAGCGGCGGTCGCATTCTCCGGGGCCGCTTTGATGGCGTCCATGTTCGCATACGTGTTCTGGATGGCGTCCTCGTTGTCCTTCATGATTTTTGCGGCGTCGGTCACGTCCTTTGCCAGGTTTTCCAGCGTGCGGTATTCGTCGGTCGACGTAATATCGTCCAACTGTACGGCGTTGCGCTCCACCTGCACATTGATTTTCTGGCAGTGCTTCGTGCCGTTCTCGGTCGTCACCTGGATATTGCACCATGCGCCGGTTCCGTCCGCCGCGCACATCTGCAAGGTAAAGGCAAAGTACACGCGCCCTTCGGCGTCCACGCCCAGGCAGTCATTCAGCACCCACTTTTCATCCGGCTTGCGCATTTTCACGCGCAGCGTCGCGCCGGTAGGGGGGATGTAGGTCTGCTCCTGGCCTTCCTGGTCGTAGTATTTCAGTGTTACGGCGGCCACCGGCAGGGTGTCATCGTACTGCACCAGCCGTATCGGTCTGTCGGTCGCACCGTTGCCGTCCATCCAGGCAAACCGCCAGAACGCCAGCGAATCCGCCGGGACTTTCACGCCGTTTGTCAGGGCTATTTCCGTCACGCTTCACCACCTGCTTCCGTCTCCGGCGCTGCGCCCTCTGCCGCCGTGGTTTCGGTGCTCTCGCGCTCCATCACGTCACGCATGGCGGCTTCCACCCGCAGCAGCACATTTTCCAGCACGATCTTTTTCACCGCCAGCGGCAGGCTGTGCCGGTTCAGCGCTTCTACCACTTCATCCTGCATCGTGATAATGTTCATATTGTCGCTCATAGCTTTCACCTCACAAATAGGTTCCGTTCCGCAAGACTTTTTCGCATTCAATCGTACCGGCCACCTTCATGCGCGCCTTTCCGTCGCTTTGCTGGTACGCCTCGGCTAAAATCGTTCCGTCGCCCTTGAACAGCCGAAACTGTCCGTTTCCGTAATCACCAGGGAAAAACTCAAAAATCTTTTGTCCGTTTGCCGCGTAACAGTTAATTTTGCCGCCGGTCCAATCGCCCATCATTTCAATGTTGGATTGTTTGGTCGTCGCCCCGCTTGCGCTCGGCCCATACAAATCAAGCCGCCCGCAGGATGCGTTGTTTCCCAGTGCTTGCAGGCTGCCGCCCTGCACCCAGCTTCCGCTTACCTTGCGATAAAAGTTCATGCAGCCGTTTATGGTCCACACGCGGCTTTCGTCGCTTTTGGATTCAAACGTCCCGGTAATCGTCACGTTGCCCGCGGCGCTCACTTTAAAATTCGTGCTGTCCACGATCAGCGTGTTTCCCTTGAACGTCACCGTCCCGGCAGAAATCGTGCAGCTGCTTGTATCCAGCGCGAACTTGCTGCGCACCTCTCCGTCACGCACCATCACCGCCGAAATTTCGTTGTACGACGTTTTCAGCGATGTATAGTTCTGGTTCAGCTGGTTGTAGTCAGTTTCCAGCGTGCCGCAGCGCGTGTCGATTTTCGTGATGCGCAGTTCAATAGATTCATTATTCTTGCTGATTTCGCTCTGCATCTCGCTTCGCGTCGGGCACGATGCAATCCGCTTGGCGGTTCGCTCGGTCTTGGTCAGATAGGGGAACTCCTGCTCCGCTTCCGTGGCCCGCTCGGGGGCGTTCACGTCGGCGTAATAGCTCTTGCCCAAGGTCTCTGTCAGGGCACAAATCAGCAGCCCCTTGTGCGGCCCAATGTCTATCAAGTCGCCCAGTTCAGCCGCCGGGTCAATGTGCCGCTGGGTGCTGCTGTACGGCTGGTAGTTCAGCCCCTTCACATAACCCAGCGCCGTGGTCGTCAGCGCATCCGTGGCGTCCGGCTGGTCGGCTTCCAGCAGCAGGCCGGTGTCCGTGCCTTTTTCAATGGCGCTGTTGTCGTCCTGCCACAGCCGCAGTCCGGTCACGGTCTGCACCGTGCCCATGTCAGGCCGCCCGCCCACGGCCCCGGCGTTCACCGTGCCGCCCGCCAGCGGTACAAGCTGCAGGTGGCCGTCCTCGGTCACGCACCAGTTGCCGCCCATCTGGGCCGCCATGTGGCACAGCACGTCGCGCATCGTGTAATCATTCACCGGCAGGCCCACATTGTAGTTGCGGTCCTTTACCAGCTCCGTAGTGGCTGCGTCCAGCGGCGTGCCCATCCGTGTTGCGATTTCCGCCGCCACCGCCGTGGCCGCCTTCGGCCAGTTGTCCGTTGTGCTCTCGGTTAAAAATGTTTGCTCGGCTTTCAGCATGGCGTCGCAGCATTCCAGCGTTACATACCGTCCGCTCGTGCCCCGGGTATTGATCCAGTAGGTTCCCTTTGGCATCCACTCGGTGGGCCGTCCATTCAGCACAAGCCGGTACTCGGCCACCACCTTGGCGGCGCGCGGTATCGTGCCCTTGGGGACTATGGTCAAATCCAGCATGGCGGCGCAGGCATTGCCCACGCCCGGCGCTTCATCAAAAAGAAAGCGCGTAGCTTTCGCCTCTTTCAGGCTGTCCGCGCCGTATTCCACGCCGCCGATCACTACGCGCAGTTCGCCGGTATGGTTCAGGTTGGCAAACGTCTTTTTCCACAGTTCACTTGTCGTCTGCATTTTTCTACCTCTCCACCAGCTTTATGTCAATTCCGGTCCAGTAGTCCACGCCGTTCTTGCGCATGGCGTGGGTCGCGCTCGGCTCGGTGCAGTACATGGTTACGCTTTCCTCGCCGCCTGTCACAGGGCTTGTAAAGGCCACCGTCACCCAGTCATTTTCCATTAAGGCGGTAAGCACTACGCTTGCCTCGTCGGTTTTCAGTGCCCGGCATTCTGCCTCAATATCGTATTTCTTGGCAATCACGGTATTGTACATTGTGCCGTCCTGGGTATCGCGTCCGCTGTCGTCTGTGCTGATTTTATGCTGCGTCACCTTCAGCGACCCCGCCTTGATGTAGGGGGCCAGGTCCGTGCCGTTGATGGTAAATGTCATAGCCTCTCCTTACGGCGTTACGGCCTTGCCGCGCATCAGCTCGCGCCGGTTCTGGCGCTGCGTCACGCTGCGGCTTACGGTCTCGCCGTCCAGCTGCACGCTGGTTTCCTTGTCCTCAATGGCGCGGCGCAGCACCCTAAAGCCGTTTTCCAGCACCGTGATAATGGCGGCGCTGTTGTCCGGCATACCGGCGTTGCCCGCGGTCTGCACACTGGCGGCCACGGCCCCGGTCAGGTTCGCGTTCATCTGGCCGCTCATTTCACCGGCCAGGCCCTGCATCTTTTGCAACAGCAGTTTCTTTTTCTGCTGCACGCCGTCGGCCATCAGCTGCATCATGTCGGGCATCCAGGTGTCTGCGTCGGCCAGCGGGCCTTTGTCCGGCACACTGAAATGCAAAAGCGAGCGAATGTCGCTGCCGATGCCTTTTACTTTTTCAATTACCCACTTTGCGCCGTTGGTGATGCCCTGTGCGAACGTTCTCAGCATATCTTCGCCCCATTTCAGCGGGTCGTTCTTGAAATTTTCCCACTGCTGCTTGATTCCGCCGATAATGTTGTTCCAGGCTTCGCTTACGCTTTCTTTCAAGCCGTTCCACTTGGCGATCCAGTCATCTGCAAGCTGTGTGGTTTTGTCAAGCATCCACTGTTCAAACGCTTCGTACCCGCTGTTGATGATGCTCCACATATTGCCGAAAACTTCAACCGTCTTGTTTTTGAAATTTTCCCAGGCCTCCGACATATGGGCGGCGGCTTTTTCCATTTTTTCTTTGTCGCCGCTGATAAGTCCGGCCAGCCACTCAAACGCCGCGCCCACGGCACGCACCGCCAAAATCAGCGCACTGCCTGTCCACGCCGCCAACGGCTGTAAAAAATTGTCCCATACCCACTGTGCAGGCCCTTTCAGCGCATTGCAGACAGCGACCAGCAGGTCCAGCGCCCCGGCCAGTGCTTCCAGAATGGCGGGCAGGGCGGCTTCAATGGTCCACTTGCCAAACGGCAACAGCACATTGTCAAAAGCCCATTCCAGCGCACCGCACAGCAGGTCCGTCACCGGTTCCAGCGCTTCCATCAAATCCGCAAAGCTATTCAGCAGGGGAGAAAAGTCCAAATTCTCACACCATTCCCGGATAGACCCGGTAATGTTCACCCAGCAGTCCAGCAGGCGGTTTCCGATGTTTCCGAACGCCGCGGTAATTCTGTCGCCCACGCCGTCCATGTTCCACGCTTCCAGAAAATTTTCTTTCAGCGCCTTGCAGCCCTCGCCCAGGTTTTTGAACCCCTCCTGGATTTTTTTCATCCAGGGCGGTACGCCTACGTCCTCACCGCTGAACGTCGGGTCAATGCCGGTGCTGCTGCCGCTTCCGCCGCCGCTGTCCTTGCTGTCCACCTTGTTCAACTTGTCAAAGCTCATAACGCTGCGCTTCAGCTTGCTGCTGGCCCCGGTCGCTGCGGCGTTTACCTTGCTCGCGGTGGACGCGGCGGCCTGTACCGTCGTGCCAAACAGTGCCGCCATCATACTGGCAAACTGCGCTGTCACCGTTGCAATGGCGCTGCTCAACGTCCGCAGCATCGGCAAAATGGCGTTTATCACCGGCGCAAATGCCGTCAACAAATTTCCCTGGATTTTGCCCAGGTTCGCGTTCAGCACGCTGTCGGATTTCGCCACGCCCAGCATGGTTTCACTCAAACTTTCAAACACAGCGCAGGCGGTTCTGTATTTAAGCACCTGGCCGAACGCCTTTGCCAGGCCCCCGGCAAATCCCTTGATTTTACCGGCCACATTGCCCACGGCGCTGCCCAGCTTGCCCACGGTGTTTTTCGCACCCATCTTCGCCAGGCTCAGCGCGGCCCGGCCCGCATGGCCGGTCACGGCGGCCAGCTTGGCCTTAACGCCTTCCAGCTTGTCCGCCCGGCCCGCCTTGGCAAGCTCTTTTTCCAGCATCCCCGCGCGTTCCTTGGCTTCTCCCAGCCGCCCGGCTAGGGATTGTGCCTCTTCCGTGCCCGCCGGGTCAAGCCGAATCTGTGCGATTTGCGCATTCAGCGCATCGGCCTGTCTTTCCAGCGCTTCATACTGTCCCAGGATACCATCTGGCGTGTTGGCCTTCAGCGTGCCGTTTTTGTTTGTCCATGCTTTATCCAGTTCCTTCCGGGCGGATTCCACCTGCTTCAGCTGCCGCACTGCGGCGTTATCTTCCTTCTGCATTCCGCCCGCCGCTGTCAGGCGCTTATAGTCGCCTTCCAGCCCGGCCACCTCTGCCCGGGCACGTTCCAGCTCCTTGGCAAGGTCGTTTTTGCGGTTCTTGGCGGCGCTGCTGCGTACCGTCGTCATTTTTTCAAACAGGCTTTTGGCCTGCTGCGTCTTGCCCTTCAAGTCGCTCAAATCCGCGCCGATACGCACGATCATATTTTTGGTTGCCACTTACAGCACCTCCTTCCCGCTTTCTTCGTCGTCAAACCCGGTTTCCGTGCCGCCCATCTGGCGGTTCAGCATCCGCACAACGGCAAGCATTTCGTCATCGTCCATTTCATGGACTTTTTCCGGGTGGAATATCGCATCATAGCTCGGCCTTTGACCCTTGCTCCACACAAAATTGGCCGTCAGGTTTGCCAGCACATAAATCTGCATGTTGCTTTCCTCGGCCTCTCGGCGGCGGCGCTCCAACGCGGCGCGCTGGGCGCTTACCAGTTCCGCCGGGGTCATCCCTTCCCATTGGTCTTTACTCAGCCCAATTTCAAAGGCCGCCCGCAGGCTTTGTTTTAAACTCCACGCTGCGGGGCTTCCGGCGCGTTTTTTTCGTCACCGGCATCCTCGTCGCCTTCCGCGTCCTCGTCGCCGAACGCCTCACTCAGCGCGTCGTAACACGCCTTGGTCAGCTTCATAAAGTCCTTGGCTTTCATGCCGTCCAGCGCATCACAGAACGTTTCAAAATCCACGTCCTTCTTCTCGGCGGCCTGGTAGGCGGCGGCATAGATAGTCGCATCCATATTCGCCACCGAATCCGGCTCACTCAGCACGTCGCCGATCTTCTTTCCCGCCAGACCTTCCAGCACACGCAGGTTCTTGTGCGTGAACGTGGGGACCACGCTGCCCAGCAGCGGCATCTTCACCATGGGCACGATCTTCGCGTCCTTCGTATTTGCTTTCATGGTCAGCCCCTCCGTTACGCGGCCTTATCCAGCGTCGGCTTGCCGCTCACGCGGATGGTCGCGCTGAACTTCACGGCGTCGGTCGTCTCTGCGCTCGTGTTGAACGCCTTCACAAAACCCTTGAACGTCCACTTCACCTTGATCTTGTCCGGGAAGTTGATTGCAAAATCAGTGATTTCGCCGCTGTTCAGTGCATCGATCATAGCCAGCTGGCCCGCATCCTCGCCGTCCAGGAATCCTTCAATGCTTACTTCGCCGCCGTCCTTGAAGCTGGCGATAAATTCCTTCCAGCCACTTTCGTTGTCCAGCGCCGTAGTCTCGATTTCATCCGTCGAAACCTGGGGGCTGCCAATGCTGGAGCAATGCCCAACGGTATTGCCGCTTGCACCGCCCACCACAAATTTTGTGCCTTTTGCTGCTGCAACTGCCATAGTTGTTTCCTTTCCTGGGACGTTCAATCGCCCCATGCCTCATCGATGTGTTTTTCCACGGCTTTCAGCACGGTTTCCCGCGCCTTGTCGCCGTTGGACTGCATCGTGTGTTCCATGTAAAATTTACCTTGGATTTTTTCGTCGCTGTACGGTTTGTGGAATCCGTAGTTCTGGCTGGCAGGGTAGTAGGCAATCTTTCGCCGCCCCGGCCCCGGGTGGATGACTTGCTTTTGAAAGTGGTAGTTCAGCCGCGGCGTCGGCCATACATCGTAGACCTGCTTGCCGCGTTTGCGGTTTTTCTCCGCGTGCAGCACCAGTCCGGCGCGCAGCGTGCCGCTGTCGCTCGGTGCAGCCGCCTTGATAGCAGCCAGCATTTCTTCTGCCGCTGCCAGGCTCGCTTCCATAGCTACTCGCTGCGTGCCGCGCGCCACCTTATCCAGCGATTCCTTGATTTCAGCCTTCGCCTGCTTATCGTAGTCAATCAGCAGTTCCGGCATCGTCTTTGTCCTCCCACACGGCCCCCACCACCAGCAGGGTGTAAAACGCCTTCTCGTCTGGCAGGTAGCTTTCGCCACCGCCGCCGCTGCGCCCGGCGCTCGCATAGTCGCAGGTGGCCGTCATCACGGCGTGGTTCTTCTCTGGCCATTCGCGGGCTGCGCGCTGCACCGCCCGCGTCAGTTCTTCCAGTTCAGCGTCATCCCGGGCAATCAGTTCTACATCCACCTCACTGTCAAAAATTCCAAGCGGCGCATCCAGGGTTTGCCACTCGGTATTTTTTGTCTGGGCCACCACCGCCCGGGGCGGCTGTCGGCTCTTGGGGGCCGCCAGCGGGTCAACTCTGCCTTTCAGCAGGTCCACCCCTTCCAGCAGTTCCACCACCATGTCACGGTAATTCACTATCCGTCCTCCAATTCCCGGCACATCAGCTGCATCCAGAGGTGTTGTTCCTCCTGGTCTATCACGTACAGGATTTCAAACGTCCGCCCCTCAAACTGCACCCGCATACTCGGGCGCACAGCGCTGTCATAGCGGATAATAATGCGGTGGTCGATCATGCTTTGCGCCTGCTCGGCCTCCCACAGCTCGCGGCCGCGTATCGGCCGCACACTGGCCCGCACGGTGCGCACCTCCACCCAGCGGCTCACGTCCTGGGTGGGCGCGCCGCGCTCATCCGCCGGGGCTTTCAGGATTCGGATAATGCTGCGCAGCTTTCCGGCTTCCATCAGGCATCACCCGCTCCCGGTACAAGGTTCACGCAGTAGGCCGCCAAAAAGGCATCCAGCACTGCGTTTTCCTTGTCGTTTTCCACCACCATACTGCGGTTGTCGTACAAAAAGCTGCACAGTGCCAGGTAGGCCACCGTCACATCCTCGTATTCGTTCAGCGCCTCGGCTTTCAGGCCGGTATAGCTTTCCAAGCGGGCTTTCGCGGCGGGCATTACGATGGTTTCCAGCACCTTTATACCGTCCGTGTCATAGTCCGGCACATTGCAGTAACTCGCCGCCGTGGCGGTGTCTACTTCCAGCAGCTTCATCTTGTACCCCTTTCCGGACGGTTTACTTTACCGCCTTTTGGCTCTTGGCCGCCTGGGTGCTCACCGTCTCTGTGTCTGTGCTCTCGGCGGCATCAACTACCGCCGGGCTGTCCTCGTCGTCCAGCGCCTGGGTGTCGACGGTGGGCATCTTCAGCACGGCCAATTTCTGGGCGTTCTCCACCTTGCCGTCCTGCTCGCCCCAGGCCACAACGCCAACGGCGTGCTGGGTGGCGTACTTCTCCACAAGCACCTGAATTTCCAGGCTCTCGCTCTCCTTGATGGCGTAGCCGCTCAGGTCGCCGTACAGCACGGAAATCTTCTCCTTCTCGGCCTTCGGCATCTGGTCACTGACATAGACCGGCTTGCCCAGCAGCGTCCAGTTCACGCCGTCCGCACTGAAATCGCGGGCCAACAGGTAGTTGCCGTCGCCGTCCTTCAGCTTGCGGACCATGGCGCGGGTTTTCTTGTTCATGATCCAGCAGGCGTTCGCCTGGTAGACGTCGGGCACTTCCTCCTGCACGTCGATCAGTTCATCCGCCGTGATGGCGGTCATCTTGGCGGCGGTGACGATCTGCTTCACGCCGGGCAGAACGCCGGTGATCTTGTCGTTCGTGCCGTTCAGATGTTCCTTGTCCACCCACGCGGCAATGTTCTCGGCCATGTGGTCAATGACCAGCGGCACAACGTCGAACTGCGCGTTGTTGATGAGCTTCTTGCTCACCAGCGTCAGCGCACCGAACAGGAACCCGGTCAGGCTCACGCTGCCGTACTTGTGGCTGCTGGACGTCAGCTCCACAAACTCATCCTGGTAGCCGACCGTGATATCCGTGTCGCTGGTATCCACGTAGGGGATGGTCAGCGTGCCGGGCACGTTGTAGTGGCTCGCCATGCGGTAGATGGGGCTGATATTCTTCACCTGGGTGATGATCTTGTTTGCGATGGTCGCGGGCACGATAGCGCCGTTGTTGCCAAACGTCATGTTGGCGGCGCGGGCCTCGTTCTCGGCGCTGCTCGTGCCGTTCAGGCTCACGCCGCGCAGGTAGCCGGCAAAGGCGCGGGCCTCGTCGGCATCGATGTCGGAATCATCGGCGGCGGGGGCGTTCTTCTTCACGTTGCGGTCGTTCAGGCCTGCACCTTCCAGCTGCTCATTGCGGTGGATGGTGTCGGCCAGGGCGCGGGCCTCGGATTCCAGGGTGTCAAACTCTTTGGCCTCGTCCTCGGTCAGGGCGCGGGCCTCGTTCTCGGCCTGGTTCATCAGTTCGTTCATGCGGGTCAGCTTCGCGTTGCGCTGCTCGATCAGCTTTTTCAGTTTCATAGGTTCATTCCTCCAATTTCATAATTCGCAGTGCCCGGCGGTTGCGCTCCATGCGCAGCGCCGCGCGTTTTTCTTCTTCTGTCTGGGTGGCGGCGGGCGGCTTTTCTTCCACCGTTTCCACCACCTCATCCGTACTTCTGGCTTCCAGTACGTCCCCGGTGTCGTCGCCGTCATCGTCGGCGGCGCGGCTTTCCACGTGCAGGCTGTTGGCAGGGTAGGCAGGCTTGCGGTCCAGCACGCTTACGTCCAGCAGTTCAATGTCCTTCAGCGTGCGGCAGGGCAGGGGAGCACCGTCTTTCGGCTCTTCCCAGGTATCGCCGCCCGCCGGGCAGCGGAACAAAAAGCTCCACCCGGTCAGCTCGCCCCGGCGTGCCTTTTCTACCACCTTCGGCTCCGTGATGGTCGCCTCGGCATACAGGCCGATGTTGTCCTCACGCAGCTTCAGGCTGCCTTCCGCCGTACTGCCGATATCCCCGGGCAGGTCGGCATCCCATCCGTGGTTGAACCGCAGCGGCACGCTGGCCGCTTTCTTGATGGCGCGGTCAAACGCTCCGGCCTGCACGCGCTCCACGTATTTCTTGCCGGTGTGCTCGTTTCCGCGGCGCATATACCGCAGCGGTACGCTGTTACGCTCCACCGCGTTCACATAGCCGCTCACGACCACACTGTCACCCTTGATTTTCGCTTTCATTCTCCTTCACCCCCTTTCAGTCCTTCGTCTTTGCCTTTCCCCTCGGGGGAAGGCGTCTGCACAGCAGACGGATGAGGGGCGGCCTTGCCTTCGCTGCCCGCAGCCCCCTTTGCGCCTCCCACACCTTCCGCACCGTCCACGACCCGGCTCGTGCCGTTCAAATCCGTAACGGTCTTGGTGTTCGGCGTAAAGTACTGGCCGGTCTTGGTGTTCAACAACACCTCGCCCAGGCCCAGGCCTACAATGTCCAGGCCCTTCTTTTCTTCCATCTGTTCGCGGCGGCGTATCTCGTTTTTGTCGATCCAGCCGCCCTCGGTGGCCCGCTTGTAGGCCTCGTACCGTTTCGCCATGTTGCCCTTCAAAAGTTCAAAGGTATCGGCTTTCCAGTACTTCCGGCCTTTTTCTTCTTCCAGCAGCATGTCACGGTTCAGCGCCGCTTCCATCTTGGTAAGCAGCGGTATTACCGCCTGCTGTACCGCAATTTCCAGCGTTTCTTCCGTGCCCTTACCGTTTATGGCCTCGGGCGGCAGGGCGATTGCCGTGCAAATCGTGTTCTGCACGGTCTGGTTCGTCTCGTTCAACTGCAATTCCACGCTGGTATTGCTGGCCTCCTTGAACGACACGCCGCTGTTCAGCACCACCACGCCGCTGGTCGTGTTGGAATACATCCGCTCAAACGATTCCTTCAGCGCGTCAAGCGATTGCTGGCTTAACCTTTTTTCGCTGCTCAAAAAGCCGCGCTTGTTGCCGCCGGATTTCATCAGGTTGGTTTGCAGCACCATTCCGGCCCACGCCAGTGCCAAAATCTGGCCCTGTTCTTCCAGCAGGCCGTGCCCGGTCACGCCGTCCTGGGTGTGGCGGCACAGCTTCAAAAAGTCGAACTCGTAGTACTCCTGGCCCTGCACCAAAAACCGCGCCTGCTTGTAGATCGGGTGCGTGCCCTTGTTCACGGCAACGCTGCGCTGGTCCACGTAGTACAGGCCGTCCACCCGGTTCCCGGCCCGGCTTATGTAGGCATAGCCGTTGCCCTCGTACAGGTAGTCCATGTACATGGCTTCCTTCATGCTGGTGGCGTCCATCAGGTCATTGGTGTCGCCGTTCAGTATGTGGGTGCGTACATCATCGGTTACTTCCCGGGGGCCGGTTTCTGTCATCTCGTACAGGCGGAACGGTACGCCCGCCGCCTGCGCGGCGATAAATTCCACCGCGCCGCTGCATCCGGGCACATCCCGGGCAATTTCCCGCGTCACCTTGCCGTTTCCGTTCAGCGCCGCCAAAAAGTCAGCAAACGCTTCGCTGTCGGCGGCGTCGTTGTTTTCCGGCTCACGCAGTGCCTTGATTGCCGCTTTCAATCCCATAGCATCTTCACCCCCTTTCCGTTACACCGTCTGGCATACCCATCCGTCATCTTCATCCAGCAAAACTTCCTGTTGCAGCAGGTAAATGGCGTTTATCAGCGCCACCACCATGTCTACCTTGCCCAGGCTTCGTTTTTTGGTCACATAACGGTTCATGTTCGTGTCGTAGGTGCAGCGGGCGTTCTCAAAGTTCACTTCCAGCAGTTTGTTTTTTTGGTAGGCAAACCGCCCGCTCTCGCAAATTTCCTGCAAAAATTTTGTGGCCGGGTGCAGCGTGTCGCTGTGCTGCCGCACCTGCACCGTCTCGTAGCCGTCGTGCGGCTTGCCTTCCTCGCGGTAGCGCCCGCGTTCCCACTTCTGCGCGCTGGAAAGCGCGTTGTATCGGTCATAGGCCACGCCCTGCACCCGCACGCCGTAGGTTTCTTCCAGGTCGAACACCCAGTTTTCGATCGTGCCGTAGTCCACGGTGCGGTCCCCGCACGCGATGCACTCACCGTTTCGCACGGCCATACGGTAATCAAACTTTTCCAGGCTGGTTTTTTCGTCCACCTTATCCATCGGGATAAATCCCATCACGCGGGCGGCAATGCGGTCGCCAATCAGCCCCACCATGGCAACAGCGCAGTTGTCGTTGCTCATGGAAAGGTCTACGCCCAGATACACTTCACACCCTGCCCACTGGATATCATCCACGCGGCAGGCCTGCACCACATCGATGGGGATATAGCTCTCCGTGCCCGCGCCCTGGTAGATGATGTTGCAGTGCTTGCACAAAAAGTTTTCGCGGGTGCTTTCCTGTTCCACAGCTTTCTGCCGCCTGTTCAGCAAGTCCTCCCACACGGTGGGCAACGTCAGCGCCGCCGGGTTGCCCTGGGCAAGCACGTTGTTGTTGGTCGCCCACTGCTTCTGGATGCTTTCCTCCGGCTCAAACAGCAGGGCGAACAGCGTTTCATTCTGCACGCGCCCTTCCAGCACGTTCTTGGCGTAGGCTACTTCATCCTCAAACGGATTGTCGCTGCGCGGATACTTGGTGCTGATAATGCACCCCAGCTTGTTCAAAATGGTCAGCTGGCCGCTTCGCATGGCCTCTATGGCGTAGGGGTTCGGCAGCGCGCCCGCCTCGTCCACCAAAAACACGTTTGGTAGTCGTCCGTCCAAACGGCTGTTGGAGTAGTTTAGCGGCGTGTACTCGGTGTCCTTCAGCTTGAACGTGATTTTGTCGCGCAGTATTTTGAAGTATTTGTTCGGGTCGTCCGGCGGCATCAGGGCGGGGGAGGACCGCAAAATTTCCTTGATGGCTTTCTGCACTTCACGGCTCAATGCGCCGTCCGGCGCAACGCTGAACAGTTTTGCAAAGCGCGGCTCCGTCAGCATCAGCAGCAAAAAGCACACCGCCACCGTGAATGTCTTAAAATTTTTGCGGCAGATTTCCAGCACCGCCGTTTCGTACCGCCGCCGCTTCAGGTCGTTGCGGTACACAACGCACAGCACCGCCGCATAAAAAAGCCACTGGTAGCCGCTGGTCGCTTCGTAGATGCTCTTACCGGCCACAAGGCCGCTGGGCATCCGCATCAGCTTCATCAACTTTCCGATTTTCCGCAGCTTCTTTTCGTTGATGCAATACTTTTTGTCCTTGCCGTCGCACACGTCCAGGAACTCTTGCGCCTGGGCACGCACCCAGGCATTGACAGGGTGGTCGACCCCCTCCACGCCCTGGGCAATGTCATCGTTTACCAGCGCCACGGCGTACAGGTAGGCCGGGTGCTGTTCAATCGTCATCGTCATCACTCAGGGCTTTCACAAGCGGGTCGGTTTCCTCAGCCTTTTTGCTGGCCGCCAGCACGCCCAGCTTGGCCCGCGCCTGGGGGCTTAACCCCAGCTCGTTGCAGCTGCGGTAAAAGTCGCTCAGGTATTTGCTGCGCGCCAGCACGGCGTCCTTGTCGCAGATTTTGCCGTCGCCGTTCATCTGCTTGTCGATTTCCCGCACCCGGTCAATGCTCACCGCGCACACGGCAATCATGTAACCGTCCACGCTTCCCAGCACTCCGGCATCTTTCAGCAGGGCTTTCACCTTGTCAAAGATGTACTTTTGGGCGCGCGTCAGGTAGGCGGGGCAGGTGACAACCACGGTTTTATTGCCGTCCTTGCCGGTCTTGCCGCCGCGCAGCCTGCTTTCGGCTTCCTCACGCGCCGCCTTGACCTGCTTTGTCCTGGCTCCGCTCGCCGTCTTGATTGCCTTTGCCGGTCGTCCTCCCACTGTTCTGCCTCCTTCCGTCTCATTTTGCGTTCAACTGCAAAACTTTCGTGCCCCCACGAAAATGGTCGCTCACTTTCAGTTCCGCGCCCGGATGAGCACCGCGCCTTCGCACTCTGCCGCCCAATCTCCCCGCGCACTTTCAGCACATTTCAGCGTACTTTCCACGTTTTCAGCGTATTTTACGCTGACTTTCCGCATTTACCGCGCGTTTTCTGCAAACTTTCCACCCCGGCCCTCTAAATAACGCGCGCACGCGCGTCTAATCAGTACCCGCGCGCGCATCCCCATTTCTAAAAAATTTGAATTATTTAGGGGGATGCGTGGTGTGGGGGAGGGCCGGGGTGACTTGGGAA
>ERZ1034680.217-NODE-217-length-37981-cov-40.180457_pt1 | contig 37981 bp, 35 predicted proteins | sample MGYA00520639_ERZ1034680 | MGnify/ENA primary metagenome ERZ1034680 (study PRJEB33766, sample SAMN09781760) | gut metagenome | biome: gut microbiome | host: Homo sapiens | place: Madagascar | study: EMG produced TPA metagenomics assembly of the PRJNA485056 data...
AGGGGGAAGCATATAGAAAATGCTAGCTACCAAAAGTTAGCTTAGACAAATTCATCTTAGCAGTTGGAAAACCCCTATCGGTCCTGACGGACCACTTCCCCCTACTAGGGGGAAGCATATAGAAAATGCTAGCTACCAAAAGTTAGCTTAGACAAATTCATTTTAGCAGTTGGAAAACCCCTATCGGTCCTGGCGGACCACTTCCCCCTATTAGGGGGAAGCATTGCAAATTAGCAGTTTACTTTTCCTAGCAGGTGGAAGCAAGAATATTTAGTGAAAATGCAGGTGAATGATATGAGGCAACGAACGAAGTTAATTGCTAATGCTAGATTGTTGCGACGCAATATGACAAAGGAAGAACGGCATTTGTGGTACGATTTTTTATGTGAATATCCTATAAATTTTCGGCGGCAAAAACCAATCTTAGTATATGTGGTAGATTTTTATTGTGCAAAAGCTAAATTGGCAGTGGAACTTGATGGTAGTCAACATATGGAGTCAGCTGGTCAAAGGTATGATATGGAACGGACAAAGGCTTTAAAAGAATTAGGAATAGAAGTGATAAGATTTCCTAATAATGCTATATGGAATAATTTTTCGGGAGTATGCATAGCTATTGATGTTGCCGTAAAAAGGCGATTAGAATTTATGCCGTAAAAAAGAGTCTCGTTAAAAGTAACAGAGAATTTTTTTAAACGCTAAAATCATGAGAGCCGGCGGTTTCAATCGGCAGCTTATTGTTTTTGGGTAAAGCAATTAAGGCGATAAAGTGAAGAATTTTGCTATAGGTTGCGAATAATTTAGTTTATATGGAAGGTACAGTTTTAGGACGGTTGTCCTTTTTGTGCAATAATAATAGAACTATAATGATAGTAAATAGCTATTAGGAGCGTGGTTTTGTGGGAAAGAATAATAAATTACGAACATTAAAGGTAACTGCTATTGCGGCGCTAACCGCAGCGATTACGACGGGAACGGCTTTTGCTGGCAATCTTACGGTGTTTTCGACGTCTGACGTGCATGGCAGTGTCATTGGCTGGAACTACTTTACGGCTAAAGCTGCTGATGTGGGACTGGCGAAGGTAAGCACGCTTATAAATGAGGCGCGAGGGCAGCAGACTAAGGATGATGCGATGCTGATTGTTGATGCTGGCGATATTCTGCAAGGGACACCGCTTGATACCTATATGGTACAAAATCAGGATGAATGGCAGGCTGGCGACCATCCGATGTTTGCGGCTTTTCGGACGATTGGCTATGATGCGATAACCTGCGGCAACCATGAATTTAATTTTGGTCTTGATTATTTGCGCAAAGCTAGTGCTAAAAATAATAATCTGCTCGGAGCCAATGTTATTGATACGAAAACTAATAAAACTTGGCAGGGCGTAAAACCCTATGTGCTGAAAACGATAAAAATAGATGGTGAAGCATTAAAAGTGGGGATTATTGGCACGGTTACGCCAGCGATACCTAATTTTGAGGCACCAGTGCATTATCAAGGGGTACATTTTGTAAGTCAAGTTCCCGTTATTCAGCAAGGTATCAAGGAATTGAAAAAACAGGGCGCAGATATTATTATTGCCGCTACTCATTCGGGAGTAGAACGAGCCGATAGAGATTCAGCTGAAAATCAGGTAGTAAGCATTGCCAAGGCCTGCCCCGAGCTCAGCTTGCTTATTTGTGCACATAATCATGTAGTAATAGATAATACTAAGGGAATAAAGGCAGCTGACGGCACGGTCTATAAGGATGCAGTGATTAATGGCGTGCCGATTGTTGAGTCCGGTAAGGATGGCAAATTTGTCGGCAAAAGTCAGCTGACTTTGCATAAGGTCAAGGGCAAGTGGACGGTAGAAAAGGTCACAACGCAGGCACTTTCAGTAAAGGGGGTAGCTGATGATCCAGTGATAACGGCGCAGGTTAAACCTTGGCATGATAAGACGTTAAAGTATCTCCAGCAGACAGTTGGTGAGGCTGATGGGGCTTTTATAGGGGCTGAATCTAATCATCAGGATTCGGCGATCGTAGATTTAATAAATAATATTCAGCGGGAAGTAGCCGGAACGCAGCTTTCAGCGGCGGCAGCGTTTAATACTTCGCAAAATATTGAAAAAGGACCGATTACTTTGCAGCAGCTATCAGGTCTGTATATCTATGAAAATTATCTCTATGGTATTGAGGTAACTGGAGCGCAGCTTAGGAAATATATGGAACATGCCGCTAGCTATTATGGCACCAGTCCTGATTATAATTATGATATGCTGCAAGGCGCGGATTATACGATTGATATGAGCCGGCCAAAGGGAGCGCGGATCACTAAATTGCAATATCAAGGGAAAGATGTCAAAGATACGGATAAATTTACCTTGGCAATGAATGACTATCGGTTTAATGGCGGCAGCGGTTATATGGAGGCTATGGGATTTAATGAAAATAATCCGCCTAAAGTAGTATATGATTCGATAAAAGAATTGGGCGATGCTGGTCAGGTTCGCAGTCTTATCGTTGATTATATTAAGAAAAAAGGTAAAATAACGCCAGTGGTTGATAATAATTGGCAAGCTGTTGGTTTACAATCACAAAAATAAATATAGCAAATAGCAAAAACGCGACTCCCAAGGGAGCCGCGTTTTTGCTTACCATTAGTTTTGCAAAGTATTGGTATCATTTATGGTAATTACACCATTATTATTAAGCTCCATGTGCATATTGGTAACTTCTTGGCTGGCTTTGTTAACTGTCAGTGTATAAGTAATATCCATACCAGCATCATTACGGTTAAATTTGACTTGGTAATCGTTACCAGTATCGACAACGGTTTCTAAAATACTGTCGTTGGGAACGTAATGCTGTGCGCAGTTGGCAGCAGTTACATCGTCGAGAACAACAGGTTTGGAAAAAGAGACAACCGTAAGGGCAAGCAGCAGGGAAAACATCATAGCAATCATAGCAAATGGACGAAAAGCAGCAGATTTAGTCATAGTTATCAATCTCCTTTAAATATATAAATAACATAAATATCTCTTTGATGATTCACAGTATAACGAGTTTAAAAGGAAATGTAAAGGCTTTCATTAAACAAAAAATAAAGAAAATGTATTAATAAAATAGACAATTGTCTGATGATTTTCAGAGTATAAAAAACCTGCTCAATATAATCGGATCTTTGTCAAATAGATAAGAAACCGATGATATTGAGCAGGAAATGATTTTTTATGATATTTTATGATATTTTAACCTAATCCGCCAGAAGTCCTCCACCTCTAAGGTGGGTGATGAAGGCGGGTCTGGCGAATTTACGTAAGTAATTGAGCCAGACAATTTCTCCGTAGATAGCTTTGTGATATAATCAGTCGTAGGAGTGAAAGGGCTGATTATTCAATTAGACAATAATAACCATTCAGTATTCTTGCTTTATTACCATCTTGTTCTGGTAGTAAAGTATCGTCGTAAGGTGTTTTCTGACCGAATGAGCCAATATGCAAAAGACATATTTGTTCGCATAGGCTCTTCATATAACATCACATTGGAAGAATGGAACCCTGATCAAGACCATGTACATATCATGTTTCGTGCTCATCCTAATACAGAGATGTCGAAATTCATCAACGTTTACAAAAGTGCCAGTTCTAGGCTAATCAAAAAAGATTTTCCGGAAGTTAGGCGTAAATTGTGGAAGGAAATGTTTTTGGTCAAGAAGTTATTGCTTGCTGACGACAGGCGGTGTTCCCATTGAGACAATTCGTAAATACATAGAAAATCAAGGCAGGTGATTATAGTGAATAAGGCATACCGATACAGGCTCTACCCGACAATTGAACAGAAGATTATGTTTGCCAAGACTTTCGGCTGTGCCAGATTCATCTATAACAAGATGCTTGGAGATCGTCTTGATTACTATAAGGAAACAGGCAAGAAGCTGAACAATACACCTGCACAGTACAAGAAAGAATTTCCTTGGCTGAAAGAGGTTGACAGCCTTGCTCTCGCCAATGCACAAATTAACCTGAACAAGGCGTATAACAACTTTTGGAGCAATAGGAAACATTTTGGCAAGCCACGCTTCAAGTCGAAGAAAACAGGTCATGCTTCATATTCTACGAATAATCAACATGGCTCTGTAAGAATCAAGAAAAACAAAGTAAAGCTGCCTAAAATAGGCTGGGTAAAGCTGTGTCTGCATCGTCCATTGAGGGAGAATAGCACCATAAAGACTGTAACCATAAGTAAAACACCGTCCGGAAAATACTATATCAGCATTTTAGTGGAATATGAAAACCAAATACTTCCTATCATACCGAAGAATTTTCTTGGATTAGATTTTGCTATGCACGGGCTGTATGTTGCTTCCGATGAGGATAATGCCGATTATCCAAATTTCTTACGGAAAGCCGAAAAGAGATTGGTCAAGGAACAAAGGAAACTTTCTAAGAGACAAAAAGAGAGCTGTAACAGGAATAAGCAAAGACTGCGTGTGGCTGTACTCCATGAGAAAATTGCTAATCAACGTCGTGACTTCCTGCATAAGAAAGCTCGTTATCTTGCAGATCGCTATGATGTGATTGGCATAGAAGATATTAGCGTAAAAGCCATGGCGAAGCGAAAGAAGGGTGGCAAGTTCAGCTTTGGTAAATCCATATCCGACAATGGCTGGAGCATGTTCACGAGTATGCTGGAATACAAACTTGCATGGCAGGGTAAACAACTTATCAAGATAGACAAATGGTATCCAAGCAGTCAGCTATGCCATGTTTGTGGCTACCAGAACAATGACACCAAAGACTTATCTGTGCGGGAATGGGATTGCCCCAAGTGTGGCAGCCATCATAACCGTGACAAGAACGCTGCAATAAATATTAGAGAAGAAGCTAGGCGAATATCAGCCTAGCGTAACTCATAAAGTACCGTGGGTCGCACGGGAATCTACGCCTGTGGAGAGAGTGTAAGTCGCCATAACTCTTCGGAGTTAGTGGTGCTGTTCTCGCTGAAGCAGGAAGCTCCTGCCTCTATAGGCAGGGGTACGTTCACATAGTAAATTTATTAAGTTCCGTTTGCAACGCCGTAGCCATTTCGGCTAAGGAAGCTGCTGCTATGCGAATTTCCTGTAAAGATTCCAGCTGGGTATGGCTGTCTTTATTGAGCTTGTTCATACCGTCAGCGTTTTCATTAAGATAATCAGAAATATCGTTTACAGCTTGCTGTACCTGCTGGCTGCCAGCACGCTGTTCATTAGCTAGCTGCTGTATCTCGCTGATTTTGAGGCTAAGATTTTCGATAGCAGCATAGATAGCTTTAAAGGCCTCTACGGTTTGCTGGACGGAAACAACACCATCAGCTACGCCTTGGCGGCTTTGCTGCATGTTGGTGACAGCTTGGGATGTTTCGTTGCGGACTTCATTAATGATGGCGGCGATTTCTTTAGTGGCATCTTCAGTTTGGGAAGCCAGTTTGGAAATTTCTTCGGCAACGACAGCGAAACCGCGGCCGTGTTCACCGGCTCTGGCGGCCTCAATGGCAGCATTTAGAGACAGCAGATTTGTTTGCTCGGCAATCCCGCTTATCGTATCAACTATTTTACCTACCTGCTGGGATTTGTCACCGAGTTTGGCAACCGTTTCAGCAGTAGTGTTGACTTCGGATTGAATAGCCATAATCTGTTTTATAGCAATATCAGATTTTTGTGAACCATCGTCAGCAATTTTTTGGCTGGAAACAGCCGCCTGGCTGACAATATTAGCAGCATTGACGGTAGAATCAATGCTCTTTACCATATTAGTAATGGTATTAATAGAGGTCAGGGAAACGGAAAGTTTTTCTTTTGTTTTGGCAACAGAATCTTCCATAGATTTTTTGGTATCAGTTGATATTGTTACGACAGAATCTATGGATGCAGAAAGTTCTTCCGAAGCTGCTGATACGCTTTCACCAGTTTCAGAGGATTTCAGGATGAGATTCTTTAAGCTGTCAATCATCTTATTGAAATGCTCGCCAAGACTGTGAATTTCCTGTAAGCCGTGAGGCGTGAGCTTTTGGCGTAAATCGCCTGCGGTCATGCGCTGTAAGGCTTCCAGCACTTCACGCATAGGCGTTGTAATACTGTTGGATATGCGAAGCGCGGCTGCAATGCTTATGATTAAGAATATTACTAGTAACAGAAAGTTAAATAAGGCAATAGAAAAGAACGCACGATATATATCAGCTATCGGCTGATAAGTGATAATTCCCCAGCCATAACCATCAACTGGTGCGTAGGAAACAAGGCTTTCGGCTTGTTTGGAAGAAACTGCCTGAGTAGTACCGCTTTGTCCATTTAGGGCTGCTTTTACATAAGGCAGGTCAGCAAAATTCTCTTTTTGTTCAATACGGGCTTTGTCAGGATGAGCTATAACTATGCCTTGAGCGTCTACTATGTCCATATAGCCGTTGCTGCCGACGGTGATGCTGTCAGCAATATCCCATAATGATTTTAAGGTGATATCAGAAGCAACTACGCCAATGATGCGGCCGTCAGAGCCAATGATTGGCGCGGAAACAGTTAAGCATAATTGTTTGGTCGTAGAAGAAACGTAAGCATTGGTGGCAAAATTTTGACCATTCATAGCGGCTTTAAAATAATCGCGATCAGATCGGTTGCCAGGTTTGCCACTAGTGCGGGCAATTTGCTGCCCCGTGGTATCGATGATAGCAATTAGTTCAAATTGTGGATTTTTAGCTTGAAAATCTTTGATAGCTGGCACTATTTGTGCTGCCTGCATAGAACGAACTGACGGCATGGAGGCAATAGCGGCGTTAATGCCCTGATCGGTATCAATACTGCGTTTGATAGCTGCACCAATTTGCTGATTAAGTTGTAAATCGGCTTGTACACTAGTGTCTTTTAACGTGTTAAGCAAAGTAACGTTATTTATCGTAGATGAGATTAACAGTGGGACACAGGAAAACAAGATGAATAGCAGAATTAAGCGTGATTTTAAGCTGTTATTTTTTATCAACATAATAAAACACCATCCTTTATATATAATAATATTCGCTTACTATTATTATAAATTAATTAAAATAAGTGTCAAATCGGATGAAACAAAAAAGCTTGCTCGCTAATAAAGCTTTGGGCAAGCTTTATTAGCGAGCAAGTTTAGAATGCTGGTACTACAGCACCTTTATAATGATCGTTGATGAAGTCTTTGACTTCCGGGCTCTTGAGCGCTTTGATGAGAGCTTGAATCTCAGGACGGTTTTCATCGCCTTCACGGACAACTAAAATGTTGACATAAGGAGAAGTGTTGTCCTCCATAAAGAGTGCGTCTTTAGTAGGAACGAGGTTTACCTGCATCGCGTAGTTGGTATTGATTACAGCGGCAGCAACATCATCGAGCGTGCGGGGAACCTGAGCCGGTTCAACTTCCTGGAACTTGAGGTTATGCGGATTTTCAGCAATATCCTGTACAGTAGCTTTTTCATTGACGCCGTCTTTAAGCTTCAAAAGACCAGCTTTTTGGAGGAGCAGCAATGCCCGTCCGCCATTAGTCGGGTCGTTAGGGATAGCGATCATAGCACCATCTTTTAAGTCCTTAAGATCCTTGATTTTTTTGGAGTAAATCCCCATCGGTTCAATGTGAACACCGAGAACATTTTTGAGTTTTACTTCCTTGTGTTCTTCCATAAAGTTATTTAAATATGGTTCATGCTGGAAGAAATTGGCGTCAAGTTCCTTGTCGTTTAGGGCAAGGTTTGGCTGAACATAGTCGTTAAATTCAACGATATCAAGCGTAATGCCTTCTTTTTCCAGAATAGGTTTTACAACTTCTAAGATTTCAGCATGTGGTACAGCCGTAGCGCCAACCTTTAGGGTTTTGCTGCCAGAAGATGCACTAGAAGACGATGCTGGGGTGCTGCTGTTGCCACAGCCAGCCAATGCTAGCGTTGCTACGGCTAAAGCCGTGATGAGAGCAAAGATTTTTTTCATGGAAAGACCTCCTCGATTAAAAAAATATTATTTTTTATCCAGTCGTTTGGCTAGTGTATTGCCAGCAAATTGAACGGCTTGGACGAGAATAATCAAAATGACTACGGTGGCTAGCATAATTTCAGGGCGGAACCTTTGATAACCATAGCGGATAGCTAGATCACCTAATCCGCCACCGCCGATAGCACCAGCCATTGCAGATTCGCCAACTAAACTGATGATGACGGTAGTCAGCTGGGCTGCAATACTAGACATTGCCTCCGGCAAGAGCACGTGCCAAATAATTTGACAGGGAGTAGCGCCCATTGCCAGTGCAGCTTCAACTAGTCCATAAGGAACCTCCTTGAGACTGGTTTCCACCTGCCGGCCGATGAAGGGCACCGAAGCGATGACTAGTGGTACCATGGCCGCTGTCGTGCCAATGGCGCTTCCGACCAAGATGCGAGTGAGCGGGATTATAGCTACCATCAAAATGATAAAAGGAATGGAACGAATGGCATTGACTATGGCACCGATGATACGATTGAGTGCAGGTGATTCGAGGATTTGTCCGCGACTAGTCGTATGCAAAAGCACACCTAAAGGAATACCAAGAACGGAAGCAATGGTCATAGAAACTGCGACCATGTAAATAGTCTCGCCCAGAGCTTTACTCAGCAGTGGAATCATGTCGCTTGACATAGCCTATTACCTCCTCGCGTAAATCTTGTTGTTTGAGATAGTCAAGAACGGCGTGAATTTGGTCAGAAGAACCCGTAAGCCCTACGATCATGCGTCCGAAGGGCGTAGCTTTTATCTGATCAAGATTGCCAAATAGCAATGTAGTTTCAACCGCAGGAAATTTTCGGATCATACCAGCGATAACAGGATTATCAGCTGATTCGCCAATAAAAGTAAGCCTTAATAGTAAACAAGCTCCAGGTACTGGTTCCGGAGTTATTTGACCACCCCGGAAAGCCGCTGGCAGTTCATTGGACAGCAGTACGCTGATAAATTCCTTAGTAATCGGCTGCTGCGGATTGGTGAATACATCGAGCACCGGACCTTGTTCAGCAATAACGCCTTTATCAATAACGGCGACTTTATCGCAAATATCTTTGATAACCTGCATTTCATGCGTTATAACGACAACAGTAAGCTGCAGTTTTTTATTAATATCCTTTATAAGCTCCAAAATAGCCTTGGTCGTTTGCGGATCAAGGGCACTGGTAGCTTCGTCACAAAGCAGTACCTTTGGTTCGCTGGCTAGTGCCCGGGCGATGCCGACACGCTGTTTTTGACCGCCGGATAGCTGAGATGGGTATTGATGGGCTTTATTTTCCAGGCCTACTAATTTTAGTAATGAGTTGACTTTAGCTTTTATCTTGTCATTAGCTACGCCGGAAAGCTTTAATGGAAACGCTACATTTTCATAAACGGTGGCTGATGACAGCAGATTAAAATGCTGGAAAATCATGCCAATGTCTTTGCGTGCTTCGCGTAAATCATGATCATTTAGTTTGGTTAAATCTTTGCCGTCAACGCTAACGGTGCCGGCGGTCGGGCGCTCGAGCATATTTATGCAACGGACTAATGTTGATTTGCCCGCACCGCTAAGACCGATAATACCGTAAATTTCGCCACGCTCAATCGTGAGATCGATTCCTTTGAGGGCGTTTACGGGGCCTGACGGACTGTTATATGTTTTCTCAATATGAGAGAGCTTAATCATACAGGTACCTGCACCTTTCTAAATCATAGTATATTTATATGTTTTACATTATATCATGCGATGTTTTATTTGTCGATAATCTAGCATAGTTAATATGACACCCATTAATTATATCGCCATTGTGGTATTTTTGCTACCGCAACTTTTGGCTTCTGGTTGGCTTTAGCAGAGAATGACGGCTGTACTATAATATTGCTTGCAATTGATAATTATTCGCGATATAATAGGCGAGTAAAGAAAATGATTATCAATTAGGAGGTGAGTTAATGGGAAAAGAGGGATTTGAACAGATAATGGGACTCCATGCAGCACCGATGCTGACTGGGTTAAAAGCTGCCAGCCTGTTATCGTTTCATAAAAGTAAATTTAGGGATTTTGCTGGTTTACTAGCAGTTTATGAACCTTGTTTTAAGTGCAAAGGTATTTCGATGTTCAAGGTATCAGAAGGTGAAGATTATGTATTACTGCTGTTTTACCGCGCTGGTGCGTTGTGGCGGGATTTGAACAGAGCAAAAGCTAAGGAGATTTTGGTGCAATGTGGATATCGCATCGAAGATACTTTGCAGGAGAAATTGGATTTTTTGCGGATGCGTATGCAGATACGCAAGTCATTTCCGCATGAGATAGGTCTGTTTTTAGGTTATCCGGCGGAAGATGTAGCCGGTTTTATTAGTCATAAGGGACAGGATTTTTGTTATAGCGGTTATTGGAAAGTCTATGTCAACGAAAGAGAAACTAGAGCGTTATTTGATTTGTATGCTGATTGTACTAAGGAGTTTTGTGACCGCTTAGAGCATGGTGCTGATTTAGTAGATTTAGTGCAGGCAGTATAAGACTGAGGAGGAGTTTTTTATGAGTAAAGTGGCAATTGTATATTGGTCGGGTACGGGAAATACTGAGGCTATGGCCAAAGCTATTGAACAAGGTGTAGAAAAAAGTGGTAATCAGGTTAATTTATTTGAAGTAGAACAGTTTAAGATAACGGATATACCGGCTTTTGATGGTATAATATTTGGCTGTCCTGCTATGGGTGATGAAGTTTTGGAAGAGAGCTCATTTGAGCCGTTATTTGCTGAGGCTGAAAGCAAACTGCAAGGAAAACCAGTAGCCCTGTTTGGTTCGTATGGCTGGGGCGGAGGCGCCTGGATGGAAAGCTGGGCAGCAAGAACGCGTCAGGCTGGGGCTAAATTATTTAGTGATGGACTGATAGTTGAAAATGCACCTGCTGATGAGGATATTACAGCTTGTGAGCAGCTAGGGGCAAATTTTGCGGATTCTTTATAAAATTTTCGTTATGGGGGTTGACAACATTACATATTAGCGATACTATAGAACTCGTAATCAGAAACAAAGATACATATAGCAAATACAGCTGATGACAAGAAAGAGTATGTTTCGCTTGTGAGATAGCGAGCCGGGTATGGTGGAAGCCGGTTGTACGGACGGAGCAGAAAATCATCTTCGAGGCATGGCACTGAACAGGGTAATCAAATAGCAGTGATGTTTGATTATTAGTAGGAGGTCACGGTTGCTCCTCGTTATTGGAGACGCGTATGATGGTACGTTGTTTTATGGTAATGTCACCAAAGTACGTTGCGAGCGTCGCAGATAAATGCGGAATTTGGGTGGTAACGCGGAAAACTAGTCCGTCCCTTTTAGTTAGGGGCGGGCTTTTTTAGTATATTGATTTCATTACATTGTATTTATTTTAGGAGGATTTATTATGGAGATGTTAAAGAAAGTCAGCCGTATGTTAGCTGCACATACGGCACCCTTTGTTATTGCGGTAGCAGTGGTAGCTTTTTTTGAACCAAGTCTTTTTGCTTGGGTAAAAGGTAATAATCAGCTGGCAATTTTATTTGTTATTATGTTCAGCATGGGGCTGACTTTGACCATTGATGATTTTAAACTGCTGGCAAAAAGACCATTGGATATATTCATCGGCGCGGCTGCCCAGTATACGATTATGCCGTTTTCAGCTTATTTCTTGTCAAAAATCTTTAATCTGCCAGATGAAATAGCAGTTGGTCTTATTCTGGTTGGCTGCTGCCCAGGCGGTATTTCTTCCAATATAATGTCATTCCTTTGCCGTGGCGATGTACCGTTCTCGGTTGGTATGACCACTGCTTCGACGCTGTTAGCCCCTATTATGACGCCAATGATGGTATTATTGCTTGCTGGCGAGCGCATCAATGTTCCAGCTGCTGGTATGTTCATTTCCATTATCGAATCCGTAATTTTACCAGTATTTTTAGGTTTCCTGCTTAATTATTATTTTGGTCGCAAGGAAAGTTTTCAGGATGTTCGTGAAATCATGCCGTCAGTGGCAGTTATTGGTCTTGGTTTAATCGTCGGTGGCGTTATCTCCTTGCAAGGCGCTAATTTCTTCTCCGCTGGTGTGGTTATCTTCTTGGCAGTATTTGCTCATAATGGTGTAGGTTATCTTTTAGGCTATACGGTTGGTCGTCTTACGGGGATGTCCAAAGCTAAGAAACGTACTATTTCCATTGAAGTTGGTATGCAAAATGCTGGCCTTGCCACTGGTCTGGCCGTAGCTCATTTCGCTATTTATCCGCACGCAGCACTGGCAGCTGCCGTATCTTGTGCATGGCATTCCATCTCCGGAACGCTGCTAGCTGGCTGGTTTGCAAGAAATGATCAGAAAGCAGAACAGGCAGAACCTGCGGTTGAAGCCTGATAAGCAGAGTAATTACTAATAAAAAGATTCTCGAAGGGTGTCACTTCTAGTGTGCGGTTCGGGAATCTTTTTTATTTGCCTAAGCAGTTAATAGAAAAATATAATAAATAATAACAAAAAATAATTGTGTTCGAGCACAAACAGTATTATAATAAAGCTAATGAAGACTTTTGCTGTAGCTTGAGGAGGAATCGCTGATGTTAGAAGAACTAAAACAAAAGGTTTACGAAGCTAATATGCTGTTGCCAAAGCATAATCTGGTAACATTTACCTGGGGTAACGTTTCAGGAATTGATCGCGAAAAAGGTCTGTTTGTTATCAAGCCGTCAGGTGTAGAGTATGATAAGATGAAACCTGAGGATATGGTGGTAGTTGATCTTGATGGCAATAAAGTTGAAGGTGAGCTTAATCCGTCATCAGATACGGATACGCATCGTATTTTTTATAAGGAATTTCCTAATATTGGCGGTGTAGTGCATACTCATTCCCGCTGGGCTACTATTTTTGCGCAGGCTGGACAGGGTGTGCGGGCTTATGGCACTACTCAAGGCGATTATTTTTATGGGGAGATTCCTTGCACGCGCGATATGACCGCTGAGGAAATAAATACCAAATATGAATACAATACGGGTGTAGTAGCGGTAGAAAGATTTAAAAAATATGACATTAATCCTGATTATGTACCCGCAGTATTGGTAAAAAATCATGGACCATTCTGTTGGGGCACGGATCCATTTAATGCGGTTCATAATGCCGTGGTACTAGAAGAAGTGGCGATGATGGCCTTTCATACGCAGCTTTTGACTGGTGATCGTGATTCGATGCCACAGGTGCTGCTTGACAAACATTTTCTGCGTAAACACGGTCCAAATGCTTATTACGGACAGATAAAAAAAGGCTAAAAATATATGGTGAGTTACGGTCAGTGAGCAGTTTGGCTTGCTGACTGTTTTTTTATGAGAAAATACTGCATTAAAATTAACAAATGACCGCCATGATTGAATAATTATAGAAAGTGTTTACAAAGTATTATTTTATGGTATAATAATAGTTGTTGTTTGTACACTGAGAGAGGACAGATGACGAAGTATTATTATATTAAGGGGTAATTTTGTATGAAAAATGAAGACAATGAGTTCATGCAGCACGAATTGCGGCTGCCTGAACTTACCGTCAGAGGAATGCTGTTAGGTGCTATACTAACAGTAATCTTTACGGCATCAAACGTTTATCTAGGCTTAAAGGTTGGTTTGACTTTTTCGTCAGCAATTCCGGCGGCAGTTATTTCAATGGCAATACTGAAAATGGCCAAGGATTCCAATATATTGGAAAACAATATGGTTCAAACGCAGGCCTCAGCTGCTGGCACCTTGTCTGCAATAATTTTTATCATTCCAGGTATGCTGATGATTGGTTACTGGCAGGGATTTGAGTTTTGGCAGACACTGATTGTTTCAGCTTGTGGCGGCTGCTTAGGCGTACTGTTTACAATTCCGCTAAGACGGGCTATGGTGGTACATTCTACGCTGATGTATCCTGAAGGCGTGGCTGCGGCCGAAATACTTAAGGTCGGCAGCAATACTGGCGCTAATGCCAAGCAGAACAGTGGTGTCAAGGAGATAATGTCCGGCAGCTTTTTAGGCGGTATTATTGCTTTATGCACCAATGGCTTTCATGTCTTATCCGATGGTTTATCGTTATGGTTTTCAGTTGGTCGTGGCATGACCCAGTTTCCGATTGGCTTTTCGACCGCTTTGGTTGGTGCAGGCTATCTTATCGGTATAGCAGCAGGTCTGGCTATGCTGGCAGGCATACTCATTGCTTGGGCTGGTTTTGTACCATATTATACGATGACTAGCGCGTTGCCTGATGGTATGACGATGCAGAAATTTGCGGGCTCATTATTCCAGGAACGGGTAAGACTTATCGGTGCTGGCGCTATGGGTGTGGCTGCTATTTGGACGCTTTTGATGCTGGCCAAACCAGTTATTGATGGTGTTAAGGAATCTTTAGCTGCGATTAATATGTCAGCAGATGATACTGGCAAACATCGCATGGATATAGATATGTCGCTTAAAAGCATTGGTATGGTATTTGCAGTTACGGTGCTTGGCCTTTTAGTAATATTCCATGCCTTTGTTAGTCCGGAAAATTTGCCAATGGCTGAGACTATGACTTTTGTTATTGTCGGGGTAGGAGTTGCTGTTCTCATGGGATTCTTTGTGGCAGCTGCTTGTGCTTATATGGCAGGTTTAGTTGGAACATCATCTAGTCCAATTTCCGGTATTGGTATTTTAGGTATCATCATCGCTTCTTTGGTGATGTATGCATTATGTTCATCATTTGGTATTTTTTCACTGCCTGGCGGTGAAAAATTTGCTACGGCAACAGCAATTTTTACGACTTCGATTATCATGGCAATTGCTTGTATTTCTAATGATAATATGCAGGATTTAAAAACAGGTTACTTGGTTGGTGCTACGCCATGGAAGCAACAGGCAGCTTTGCTTTTAGGCTGTATCGTAGGGGCGCTGGTCATAGCACCGGTGCTTAATCTGTTATATGAAGCTTATGGTTTCCCAGGAGCTTTGCCAAGACCGGATATGGATCCTTCGCAGGCCCTTGCAGCACCGCAGGCAGCGCTTATGACGACGATTGCGCAAGGTATCTTTTCTAGTCAACTGGCATGGGAATATATCTATATCGGTATGGGCTTAGGGGCAGCACTGATTGTGATAGACAGGATACTCCAGCGCAATACCAAAAGCCTCTGCTTGCCACCATTGGCAGTAGGCATGGGAATATATCTCCCGCCATCGGTACAGACGCCGCTGGTAATAGGTGCGGTTATGGGTTACTTTCTGCGAAAGAAATTATGTAGTCAGGGCGGGCAGACAAGCGTTGATGCTGGTCAGCGCCGGGGTACGCTTTTTGCCTCCGGTCTTATTGTAGGTGAATCAATCATAGGCGTCATTTTAGCAGGCTTGATCGTAGTATCGGTATCAAGCGGCGGCAGTGAAAGTCCGCTGGCGCTTGTCGGCAAAGATTTTGCTGATACAGCTGAAATGCTGGGAACGGTTGTGTTTGTCTTAGCCCTTATTATCTTTAGCAAGATTGTATTAGGGAAAAATAAATAAAGCAACAAATAGTAAAGGCGGTCCACCGATTATTTGAGTCGGTGGACCGCCTTTGAATATAAAATGGACATTAGACTATATAATGACGAAAAAAGACTGCGACAGAAAATGTAAAAACATTTTTGATATGCTCCCTATATAGCGAACAGTGAAATAAAACACTGAAAGCTATATAGGGAGCATATCATTTTGTCACAGTCTCTGTTTTATATTTATTGAATGTTCATGGACAGGTCGATGAATTTATTAGCCAGTTTGGCTTTTTGTAAAACTTCTTCGGTGATTTCCTGACCAGCTTTTACGATGAAAATGCCGTTATCCATCTGAATGTCACGGGCAGCTTTTTTGCCTAAGAGGAAGCGACGGTGACGTTCTTCAGTTGCTTTGTCAGCAGCGGCTTGTTTAGTTATATCAGCAGCCGGTGTGGCTTTGGGGGCTATAGCTTCCTTTTTGGGCTCAGGTTTTGCCGGAGCCGGAGCAGCCTTAGGCATAGCTGGAGCTGCTGGCTTTATTTCAGCTGGTTTTGTTGCTTCGGCTTTTGGCGCTTCAGCTTTTGGTTCAGGCTTTACTTCGGCGACCGGTGCGGCAGCCTTGGGAGCTTCAACCTTTGGCGCAGCTGAAATTGCTGGAGCTTCGGCTTTTAATTCAGTTTTTTTTTGCGCGTCAGGATCGATGACCGTTACCTGTTTACCAAAAATAGAAATCTGATCGCAGTCAATTTCAGAGGAACTGCCATCTGGAGCCGTGATTTCACATTTTTCGATTTTGCCGTTGTCACCGATAAAGAGCTCAGAAACTTGTCCCTGGATAGTACCAGTTTTGGTGATAGCTTTGGTGCCGATTACCCGGATGTTTTCATCCAGCAGGCTTTCGTAGTCACCAGCGGCATCAAGCGTGAGAATGTTCTCGCTATTAGTTACGGTCACAGCATCATCGCCGATAGCGATAACGGATTCATAAGGAATGAGCTTGACGCCACGGTACCAGTCAGCATCTTCGATGGTAATAGCGGCTACGGACCCATTTTTAGCGTCTATGAGCAAGGTTTTGCTCATGCCAAGCTCGCGGCCTTCGGTGATACTGATGATCGGAAGCCCTAAAATTTCTACACTTTTTTTCATTAATACTCCTCCATTGTATTAGCTGCTTTCAGCCAGCCGTTTTTGAAATACCTGCTCAATTTCCTGCATAATGGCGGCTGGGATTTCAGCAAACGGGGTTGAAAGTGCATTGTGTTTTGATAATATATCCTGGACGATGCCGAGATAGCGCAGATTTTTAACAAATTCTTGGCGGGTGGCATCGTTTTGGGCAATAACTGGCATTTTTAGAGCCTTAGCATAAATACTGATAGTGCTATGATAATCAGCTTGATTCTTATATAAGTTGCCTAACTCGATTATAAGAAATGGCATATAATCATCATTGGGATATTGTTCAATAGCCCGTTTATAGGCACAAATGGCGGCTTGTGGTAACGATGCCTGATGGTCATAAGCATAGTCAAGCAAGTCATCAAGATTTTCAAGCTTGGCTACAGCTGCGGCATAGCTTTCAATAGCTGTGGTTAGGGTTACAGTATCTTTAGCTGTGGCAGCAATTGATATTGGTTCGACGACGGCTACCTTGTTTTCAGGCAGTGTATCAGCCGTGTCAGCTTTCATAGTTACGGGTACCTTGGCTGCCATTGGTTCAGATGCAACTGTAATAAGTTTATCAGCCGTGTCGGCTTTTGCAGTTACTGGAGTTACGGACGACTCGGCCGGCATAAACTGTGTTTTGTCTTCGGTTAACGTTTCGTTAGTTGCTTTTGGGGCTGAAACTTGCTCAGCAGCTGGCTTTGACTCGGCCGTAATAGCTGTTTTAGGGTTAGAGTCAATAGTTTGTTTCTGATTTAATTTACTAGCTGTAGCGTCAGTAGTAACAGTCTGTTCCGAGCTCGGATTAGCGGTGACAGCCGGTGAAGCAGCAAGAACTTCGTCAGGTTCATCAATAACAGGCTCAGTCTTGGCAGCTGCTTCCTCACGGCGAAGCAATCGTTCATTGTAAAACGTAACGAGCGCTGCGGCAACAACGACCAGCAGTCCTAAGCGCAAATAATGCGCTTTGTCGAGAAATGGACTCATGATAATGGCCGCACCATTAACGACAAATGCCAGTACGGCACAAAGCAATAATGATGAGTATTTCATATCGATGTGAAAAAAACGGCATAGTCGATAGATGAGGAAGATGCTGATGACCATGATGGAACCTGTTGTAATGAGAAAAATCATGTTCCTAACCTCTTCCAATGTATAGTTGTAAACCTGCTACGTTGTTAATTCAACATAGCCGACAAAAATCCTGCCGAATAAGCAGATTTCATATAGTATTATAGCATATTGCAAGGACTTTCCAAAATTATTGATTTTGGCAGATTTTGTTGAGTAATTATAGTATAATAATAAACAGCAGAAAGGAACGATTGCAATATGATGTTTGAGCAGGAAGCGGTAGTTCGGCATAAGAGCGGGATTCATGCCCGCATTGCAGCGATGATTGTTCAACGAGCCAAAGAGCTTAGTGAGCGCTACAAGACAACTTTATATTTTCGCAGTGAACGCAGTGAGCGCTGTGAGATGCATTCGATAATGAAGCTTATAGCCTTGAAAATTGTCTGCGGGGACTCGGTTTTTGTGGCGGCTGAGGGCGATAATGGACGGCAGGCCGTGCATGAAATGGTAAAATTCCTGCAAAGCGACTTTGAAATGAATGAGCCAGGCGAAATCCATAAAATGGATTTGGTTTTGCATGAAAATGCGTTGATGCAAGAACGCTTGCAAATGATTTTAGAAGCGGTGCAGGATGGCATCTGTGTAGTGGATCGCAGTGGTGAGATAACTTATGTCAACCCATCGTATTTGCGTATCGTGCATAAAACGCCGGAGATGGTAGTTGGACAAAATGTATTTGAGACGGCGCCTAACGGCAACCGGTGCGGAGTGCTGCGTTCAGGTATTGCCCGCATTGGCAGTATCAGCCATAAAAAAGATGGCACGACGGTGGTGGCTAATGTTAATCCGATTTTTGTCGATGGTGAAATAGCTGGAGTGGTATCCGTAATAAAGGATATCACGGAGCTGCAAAATCTGATGGCGCGCTTGTCGCAGGTATCAGCCAGGGCAGAGTATCTTGAACAGGAGCTATTGCGCACGAAAAAAACGGCACAGGCGTTTAAAAATTATATTGGTAAAAGTGGTAAGGTAGTTGACGTTTTAGCGCTGGCTACCAAAGCTGCCGGCTCAGCAGCGACGGTTTTAATCCAAGGTGAGAGCGGCACGGGTAAAGAAGTTATTGCCGAAGGGATTCATTATGCCAGTGACAGGCGGCGGGGACCTTTTATCAGGGTCAATTGTGGTGCTATCCCGGGAACGCTTTTGGAATCCGAATTATTTGGTCATGAAAAAGGTGCTTTTACAGGAGCTGTGCGGCGCAAGCTGGGAAAGTTCGAGTTAGCTGATCATGGCACCGTGTTTTTAGATGAAATCGGTGAGATGGATAAAAATATGCAGGTAAAGCTCTTGCGGGTGCTGCAGCAAAAGGAGTTTGATCGTATTGGCGGTGAGGAAACTGTTCATGTTGATGTGCGGATCATCGCGGCAACGAATAGACATTTAGAACAAATGGTGAAGGATGGCACTTTTCGTGATGATTTGTATTATCGCTTAAATGTTATTCCTATAATATTACCACCGCTTAGGGAAAGAGTGGATGATATTCCCTTATTAGTGGAGCATTTTATTGAAAAAGTCAGTGCGGAAAATGGCAAGTCAGTACGCGGAATAACGCCTGAGGCGATGAATGTATTGATGGGCTATAAGTGGCCGGGCAATGTCCGTGAACTGGAAAACGTCATTGAACGGGTTATCACGCTGATGGATACGGATATGATAACTGTCGCGGTATTGCCTTCATATATAAAAGGTGAGATGGCGGGGCGCGAGGTGAAAAAATTTACGGCAGATACAGCAATACTGCCGTGGGAAGAATATGAAAAACAGATAATAGCTAATGCGCTTAATCAATGTGGCAGTTTTAACGCAGCAGCGAAAATGTTGAGGATAACGCATAAAACAGTAGCTGCCAAGGCTAGGAAATATCGGTTGGTATAATTTACCAAGGTGTAGAATAAATTACCAATAAAAACAATAAACTTGGTAAAAAATACCAAAAACAATTAACAAAGATTACAATAAATTGAAAAAATAATCTTGGTTGCTTCCAAAGAACCCTGTTTTAAGGCGGTTTTTTCGTGAGTAATATAAAAAAATCCTGTTTTTCAAAAGTTGGCACGCATATTGCATTTTATAATAGCAGTTAGACAGTTCATGCTGACTTAGCAGACAGGATAATAAGTATTATTTTTTATTTACAGAATAGGAGAGGTAAAAATGACTCAGGAAACTATTACTATTGAAAACAAAACTGGTATTCATGCTCGTCCGGCTTCCATTTTTGTACAGACGGCAACTAAATTCAAATCCAAGGTTCAGATTCAGGCTAAAGGCAAGACGGTTGATGCTAAAAGCATTCTCATGATCATGAGCATGGGGCTGGTAAAGGGTACGGAAATCACTATCGTTGCTGATGGTCCAGATGAAGCAGAAGCAGTAAAAGCTTTGACGGATCTCGTTGCTTCTAAGTTCGGTGAAGAATAAGATTTTGGCGTAAGTCTTATAGCCTTCTTTCAGTGAGCTATTGCTGGAAGAAGGCTGTTTGCAGATTTGCCCTAATTTTCCGATAGTTATGGCAGAAGCTGGTTGGAATTGGGGAACGTGTTTATAGCAGGGGGAAAAGAAAATGGCAGAGACAATCAGAGGTAAGGGCGTAATTTCCGGTATTGCAATTGGCAAAATTATGCTGGCAGGACAGAATCTTGACGGGTATTTGGTAAATTACCAGCCTGAGGATAAAGAAGTTGAGAAGAAAAAAGCTCAGGATGCACTGACGGCAGTTGCTGAATCATTGCGTGAGAGCATCGAGACGATGCGGAAAAAAGAAATGACGGAGCAGGCAGCTATCTTGGAAGCACATCGCATGATGGTCCAGGACCCGATGATGGCTATGAAAATCGAGGAAAAACTCGATGAAACTCCGAGTGCACCGCATGCGGTACTAAAGGCAGCTGAAGAAAATGCTCAGCAGTTTGAACAGATGGACGATGAGTATTTTGCAGCTCGGGCAGTAGATTTACGCGATGTCGGCAAGCGTATTGCAAAATTCATTTTAGGTGTTAAAGAGCCGGAAATCGGCGATGAAAAAGTTATCCTCTGTGGTCGTGAAATTGAGCCTTCGGTTATAGCTGGTATGCCAACGGAAAAAATTGCTGGTGTACTCTTAGGTTCAGGCAGCACGACAGCTCATGCTGTTATTATTGCTAAAGCGCGGGCTATTCCGACGATTGTAGGTCTTAATAAAGAGGACCGTATTGATAAAATCGCTGACGGTGATATGGTTATCATTGATGGTGAGCTGGGTAAAATTATCATTAATCCTAGTGAAGAAGATAAAGCCAGCTATACAGATAAGATCCGTAAACAGCGGGAATTGGCTGCGCATTATGCTGAACTTAAGGATCTGCCAGCAGTTACGACTGATGGGGTAAAGGTAGAGCTTATGGCCAATATCGGCACGCACATGGATGTAGATAATGCGCTCAACTATGGTGCTGAAGGCGTAGGTCTTTTCCGTTCAGAATTTGTATTCATGGGCCGTCAGAACATTCCTAATGAGGAGGATCAGTTCAAGGCTTATAAAGAAGCAGTTGAAAAATGCAATGGCAATCTTTGCGTAATCCGGACAATGGATATCGGTGGTGATAAACCGCTGCCGTACCTCAATATTCCGCCTGAAGAAAATCCGTTCTTAGGTTATCGGGCTGTTCGCATAAGTTTGCAGCGCCGGGATTTATTCCTGCCACAGTTGAAGGCTATTTTGCGGGCTGGTGTTTTTGGCAAGGTCGGTATCATGATACCGATGATTATTAACGTGGCTGAGTTCAAGAAAGTCAAAGAAATGATCGAAGAAGCTAAGGTTGAACTCACGCATGAGGGCAAAGCTTACGCTGATGATGTTCAGGTAGGTATCATGGTTGAGACGCCAGCCGCTGCGGTTATGACACCGGTATTTGCTAAATATGTTGACTTCTTCTCCATTGGCACTAATGACCTCGTACAGTATACCTTGGCTTGTGACCGTGGCAATATTAACATTTCGTATTTGTACAATCATTTTAATCCAGCAGTATTGCGCCTTATTCAGCGGACTATTACCAGTGCGCGTGAAAATGGTATTTGGGCTGGTATGTGCGGCGAAATGGCCAGTGACCCGAATGCAGCCGTTCTGCTTATGGCTATGGGCATTAATGAGCTCTCGATGAGTGCACCGTCTATTCCGCGGGTTAAAGAGAAAATCCGCAACATCAGCTCCGTTAAAGCTAAAGAAATATTAGACGAAGTTATGCAGATGGAAGATGGCGACGAAATCAAAGCTTATTTAAACAAAATTCTCTGATTGCAAAACATTGACTAACCTTACTCATAAATAATGCAAAGTGGCTGGAACTAAGAAATTCCTTAGTTCCAGCCACTTTTTGTTTCAGTTAAATGTTTTGGTTTATTTTATGTGACCAATATCCATGCTGATATCGAGTGCTTTCACACTATGGGTGAGCGCGCCTACCGATATTACATCGACACCGGTTTTAGCTACATCTGCTAAGGTAGCTTCGCTGATACCGCCGGAGGCTTCGACAACAGCTTGTTTATTGATGATTTTTACCGCCTCAGTCATGTCAGCTATCGACATGTTATCTAGCATGATAACATCAGCTTTGCCGGCTAAGGCTTCCTTTACTCCGGCTAATGATTCGACTTCAATTTCGATTTTAGTCATGTGGGAGGCATAGTCATGAGCACGGTTTAAGGCTTCGGTGATGCCGCCAGCTACTTGAATGTGATTATCTTTTATCAGCATAGCATCGTAGAGACCGAGCCGATGATTAGCGCCACCGCCGGCTTTTACGGCATATTTATCTAAAAGACGCATCCCAGGCGTTGTTTTGCGGGTATCTACCAGCTTGGCACCAAAAGGAGCAGCAATAGCGGCTAGCTTATGCGTGCTGGTGGCGACACCAGATAGGTGCTGCAAGAGATTTAAAGCCAGCCGTTCGCCAGTTAGAATAGCTTGCGCGTTGCCTTTTATTTCAGCAATTATGCTGCCATTGGTGAGCGCAGCGCCATCGGCTAGTTTAGCGTCAAATTGAATGTCTTTATCGAGCAGCTCAAAAACGCGGCGAGCGACATCAATGCCAGCCAGGATGCCGCTGTCTTTAGCATGAATAATAGCATTGGTTTTGGCAGCAGCTGGAACTAATGCTAAAGTGGTTATATCACCACTGCCGATATCCTCGGCTAACCAGTCTTGAATTTGTTTATCTAATTGAAGAAAATTCATTATAAGTCTCCTTTGCTGCTAGTTGATCATGAAAATGTTTGTTAAATGATTCTTGGGTTTGTGGGAAATCAGAACGGTAATGGGCACCACGGCTTTCCGTGCGGCGTTTGGCGGCGTTAAGTATCAATAAATCAGTGGTCAAACGGGCCCGTAAATCAAGCTCAGCTGGGGTATTGGCAGCAATACCCGCACAGGCAGCGGTTAATTTTAACAGTTTGTTTTCACCAGTTGCCAAATCTTTAGCATTGCGACTAATACCTAAATAGCGGCTCATAAGCTGCTGTGATTTTAATGTAAGCTCAGTAGTAAATGGCTGATTCTTTTCGGTTAAGGAAGTTTCTTTAAAGAAAAGCTCGGTATTAGTTTTGGGAAGTCTGGTTTCATTGATTATTTTAGCCGTACGGCGGCCAAAGACCAGTCCTTCGAGCAGGGAGTTGCTGGCTAAGCGATTAGCGCCTTGCAGACCGGTGCAGGCAGCTTCGCCACAAGCATAAAGACCGGAAATATTGGTTCTGCCCCAATCATCAGTAGTGATGCCACCCATCATATAATGTGCCGCGGGGGCGATTGGAATCAGGTCTTTGGTAATGTCAATGCCGTAATCCTTACAGGTGGCCGCAATCATGGGGAATTTGGTGCTGACATCAGGAATGATGGTAGCATCAAGATAGATATGATCGACATTGGCTTTAGTCATTTCAGCAAAAATACAACGGGCAACTACGTCACGGGGAGCAAGTTCAGCCATAGGATGTTTGCTTGGCATAAAGCGCTCTTTGCTAGTGTTCAAAAGATGAGCACCGGCACCGCGGACTGCTTCGGATATAAGAAAGTTAGGGCAGCCGTCAAGTGCTAGTGCCGTTGGGTGAAATTGGACGAATTCCATATCGGAAAGCTTAGCGCCTGCACGATAAGCTATGGCTAAACCGCTGCCCGTAGCCCCTTCAGGATTAGTCGTATGGGAAAATAACCGGCCACAGCCACCAGTTGCCATTATGGTGTGGTCAGCTTTTAGACAAATTTTTTCGTCCTGACAAAGTGCTATTGCCCCATAGCAGCGATTGTCGGCAGTTAAAATATCTACAACATAGGTATGCTCAAGGGTTTGAATATTAGGCTCGTTTTGTACTAGCGCTATTAAAGTACGGGCAACCTCAGCACCGGTAGCATCACCATGAGCATGGACTATGCGGTTGCGGGAGTGGCAGCCTTCGCGGCCAAGCGCTAAACTGCCATCAGCGTTGCGGTCAAATTCAGCACCGTTTTTTATAAGCCAGCGGATATCAGCTGGGCCCTCGGTTACTACTAACTGCGAAATGGCAGGATCAGATAAACCAGCTCCGGCGACTAAGGTATCATGAAGATGCAGCGAAGTATCGTCGTCTGCGCCCATGACAGCCGCAATGCCGCCTTGCGCTTTGTTAGTGTTGCTGTCAAGCAGGGTGTCACGAACGGCTAATAATACCTTTTTGCCTTGTTTAGCTAAATTAAAAGCTGCCGTGAGCCCAGCGACACCAGAACCTATTACCAAACATTCTGCTTGATAAGTTTTCATGGTGTCAGTAGCAAAATTCATTAAATATCTTGACATAATATCACTTCTCCGTAATAGCCAGCATTTTTTCTAATGCCGAAACTGCTTTTTGACGAATTTCTGTTGGGACAACGATGCGAGGTTCAAGTGAAACGAGAGCGTCGCGGACCTTTTCTAAAGATGTTTTTTTCATATTAATGCAAATAAGATGTGGGGACGCCATATAAAAATGCTTTTGCGGGCAACGTTCCGTGAGTTCGTACATAACACCGTTTTCGGTAGCAATGATAAATTCATTGGCGGATGATGTTTCGGCAAATTTTATAATGCCGCTAGTGCTGCCCACATAATCAGCTAATGAGCGCACCTCAGGGCGACATTCAGGATGCATTAAGACTTTAGCATCAGGGTGAGCACTTTTAGCTTTTTTTATATCGTCAGCCGTAAGGCGGGCATGAATAGGACAGCCGCCAGCCCATTTTATTAGTGGACGCTTGCTTTCACTTTCGGCAAAGGAGCCAAGGTTACCATCGGGTAAAAAGATAACTTCCTTATCCTTGGGGAGAGATTTTACGACAGCAGCGGCGTTTGAAGAGGTGCAGCAAATATCGCTCATAGCTTTTACGGAAGCTGGTGTATTTACATAGGAAACAATTAAAGCATCAGGATGCTCAGCGCGAATTTTGCGAACATCAGCTTCAAGTGCGTCAGTAAACATTTGGCAGCCAGCATCAATCGCCGGCAGCAGGGTTATCTTGTCAGGCGATAAAATATTAGCAGTTTCCGCCATAAAACGCACTCCGCAAAATACGATAACATCGGCATCAGTGCTGGCGGCTTTCCGTGATAAGCCGAAAGAATCACCGGTAAAATCAGCGATTTCCTGAATTTCTTCGGGCTGGTAAACATGCGCTAAAATAATGGCATTTCGCTCTTTTTTTAAGCGCATTATTTCATCAAAAATATCTTCCATAATGGTTCTTCCTTTTTGTGTATGTAAATATAATAATATTGTCTACTGTCATGACAGTAGACAATATTATTATAAGCGTAAATTTTTAAGCTGGCAAGTAAGAATCAATTTGGTAGCTAGACAAAATAAAAGCTGTGCATAACTTGGCAAAAAAGACCTAGTTATGCACAGCTTAAGTGCAATTTGTGGATAAAATTGTGGATAATTTATACGTTAAGCTCGCTGTGGCAGATGGGAAATAACTTTTCCGCCAGCTTCAGCTACGGCTTTTTCGGCTAAGACCTCAGTGGCATCGATAAATTTGCCGGTCAAGTGATACATAGTGACAGCTACTGGTACTTCAGTACAGCCAAGAATAAAAGCTTCGGCACCAGCCTGTTCCATAGCTTGCAGAACTTTTTGTACGGGCTTAGTGTCATAATTAGTATCATTAGCTTTTACGCCGCGATAAATCATATCGTGGATAACTGGCTCCTGGGTTTCATTTGGCTGCAAGACCTCAACACCAGCTTTTTGCAAAGCTTGTTGATAAATACCAGCATGACAGGTACCAGCTGACGCTAGCAAACCGACTTTTTTATATCCTTGTGCCGCACAAAAATCAGCAGTAGCTTCAATCATACTAATGACAGGTATTTTTAAATTAGGTGTTAGCTGTGGCAAAAAATAATGGGCAGTATTGCAGCCGATTATCAAAAAATCAGCACCGGCTGCTGTCAACCGGTCAGCAGATTTTTGCATTTCGGGTACTGGATTGGCACCTTGTCCCATAATAGCTGCCGTGCGATCAGGGATATTGGTATTGTTGTCAACTAGAATGTGAATATGCTCTTGATCTTCTTGGGCATCGGTAGCCAAAATAACTTTTTGCATCAAATCAACAGTTGCCATAGGACCCATGCCGCCAATTATACCGATTGTTTTCATGGTAAAACCTCCTGTCAATAACAAACTTGTACTTTGTATACATTATAACGCTAAGCACCAAGTTTTGCTATAGAAAAATCAGCGATTGGCCATATCAAAGAGGGCGGTAATAAATTTTTTAATATTAATGTGAATATGAGACATGGTCGGCTTTTGCTCAGCTTCGATAAGGCGCATAGTATTGCGAATATCGGTATAATCGAAAAACAGCGGGGCATATTCTTCAAATTTTGGATTGGTATAATCTACGGCTCCAGTAGTAGCTAAATTTATATGTCCCTGGTAAATAGTGCGACGCAGCCGCTGTTCCATAGCTTTGGCTTCCTTACTGCTGTCGCTATTTCCTTGACGGCTTTCGGCGACAGCGGTAAATAGTGTTTTTAATGAAGGCAGCGAGCTTGGTTTGTTGTTTTCCAGCCAATCGAGAATAGCTAGCAGGTCACTAGCACCTGGGGCGTTAGCGATACCGAGATCCTTCAAGATAGTTTCACCACGTTTTTTTAGACCGGATTTTTCTTGCGGGGAAACAGGCTTTGCCATTGGTGTCAGATGGTATAAAGAGTTTTGCAAATTTTGTGCAAAAGCTGCTAGCTTTAAATGTTCAATAGTGTTACGAATGACGCTGACGATTTCATTGCGATTCAAGGGTTTAGTTATGTAGGAATCAACACCATCAGCGTAAGCTTTGCCGACAAGCTCCTTGCTTTCAACCTGTGATAACATGATGATTTTGCCATTAAAGCCCGTGCGGATTTTACTGATGGCAGTAATGCCATCAATACCTGGCATTAGCATATCAATAATTAAGATGTCAATTTGATTTTGGCTAAGCAAGGAGTTATCCAGGCTGACAGCTGAATCAAGACTTTGGACGATAGTGCCTAATTCATAATCTTCAATTATATCTTGCAGCATCATACGCACTGCGTCATCATCGTCAATGAGCATAATATTCATGATAAAAGTCCTTTCTCAATAGCAGCGACAGGAGTTGATTTTTCAGCTGGGCGGTGCAGCTTTTTGCACGGCAGAATTATTTGGCAGGTAACGGAGTTTTTTCCGTCTGAGGTAATGGTGATAGTGCCGCCTAGACCCTCGGTCTGATGTTTGACATAAGTAAGACCAACACCGCTTGAGGCCTTGCCTGAACTGTCAAATTTAGTGGTATAACCAGGACTGAAAACCTGCTTTAGCCGGTGCGGAGCGATAAAGCTGCCGGTATTGTGCAAATTTATGCGCAGCCGGCCGTCGCTGCGTCCACCATCAATGGAGAGGGTAATGGTTCCCTGCTCTTTTATGGCTTCTACCGCATTGGCAGCTAAATTATTCAGAATAGAAAGCAACAGAAATACATGCAGCGGGGGCAGCTTGGGGGGGACATGCATACTAAAGGTAATATCTTTGTTTAGTGACCGAGCGTATTTTTGCTGCGTATTGATAAGAAGCCGGCCAATTTTGTCAGGGGGCAGATAATCATCAACATGGCGATTGCTGGTGAGCTCGGATAAGCCAGCATAAATTCGTTGATGATTCTTTTTTATATCATGACATTCGCCAGCTATGCGCAAAATTTCTTCAGCCAAAGCGTTATCTTTGGCATCATGGGCATTAGCCTTTAATTGCTGATAGACATTATAGCAGTCTTTGGTGACGGCTTCAGCATTTTTTAGCGTGCAGCGCAGTTCAAATACTTCCTCGTAAAGTCCTGAAATTAAGAGAGATAACCGATCCTTTTCTTTGGCTTTGCGGGCTAGCCTGGATTCGGTGTTGTACAGCTGAAAGAGAAAGAAAAAAGACAGGATGAAGAAACAGCGCAGGATAGCAATAAATAGAAGTTTGCCGAGCATTGTTAAGGTAAGACTATGATAAGGCGTAATACTTATCGCACTCATGGCGGAAAGTTCGGCGACGCTGGCGAAAACTTCAGCAATGATTGACCAGATAGCAATTTCAATGGCCTGCTCATAAATCGTCCGGCGATGGAGTTTGGGTAAGGCGAAGAATAAGGCATAACTAAAATAGTAGAAAAAATTTGGCAGGTGCAGATAAAGTGCCTCAGCAACAGGCAGGCCTGCCCAACAGTCGAGACCGGTCCTGAATAGCATGACGGTAATTCCTGTGGCAAAGCCTGATAGCAGCCGGGGGAACTTATCTAACCAAAGCAGAAAAAGCAAAAATACTGGTGAGCCAAAACTAACCCTAAAGGCAATAAAATCATCACTAAAGGGATGGATTTGCGGTTCGCCGGCGATAGGAACCAATAGCAGCATTAGTGTAAAAATAAAATAATCATAGCGGGTTCGGGATGAATACGTCAATATAAAATGCCTCCAATAGAAAAAATTTATAAAAAAATAAATGTAGGAAATGTATCGGATTTTGTAGTTTTTTGTAGTTATTTGGTTATATTAATACCATCAATTAAAACATAAGTCAAACGGAACAATAAATCTTATTAAACGGTTGTTGACTTTATGAAGGGGGAATTTTTCATGAGCAATCAAAACAAGGAGACTAAGATGAGCCCGTTGCTGCGTGGACTTATCTGTGTCGCTATCGGCATGATTATTTGGTTTTTGCCAGCACCAACAGGCGTTGGACCGCAGGCATGGGGACTTTTAGCTGTATTTATCGCAACTATTGCTGGCTTTATCTTGCAGCCGATTCCTATTGGTGCGGTAGCGATTATCGCCTGTGCTTTACTGCCAGTGCTTGGCATTATGAAAGCTGGCGAGGCTTTGGCAGGTTTTTCCAACACGACGATATGGCTTATCGTATCAGCGTTTATGTTTGCTGAGGGCTTTATCAAAACTGGTCTTGGTAAAAGAATTTCTTATATGCTGTTATCCAAATTTGGCAGCAGTTCCTTAAGAGTTGCTTATGTTATGAGTGCAGCTGATTTTATCATTGCACCGTTTACGCCATCCAATACCGCGCGTGGCGGCGGTATTATTTATCCGATAGTTCGCAGTGTTACGGCAGCTGTTGGTGCTGATGCGGTTAAGGGCAAGAACACTCGTACTGGTGCTTTCCTGATGTTTAGTGCGTATGCTGCGGTTATTACGTCAGCTTGTATCTTTCTTACGGGCGCTTCTAACAACGTGCTTTGCAACACGCTGGCGCAAGAAATTTTTGGAACTTCTATTGGCTGGGGAGACTGGTTCCTGGCATGTATTATTCCAGGTTTGATTTTATCAATAGCTACCCCGTATATTCTTTATAAATTAATCAATCCAGAGCTTAAAAAGACACCGGAAACAATGGCGATGGCTAAAGCTGAGTTAAGTCAGATGGGGCCGATGTCGGTTAAGGAAAAAATTCTTTGTGTAATATTTGTTATCGCGCTTATTATGTGGGCAACTGGCTCTATTCATCATATTGATTCGGCATTTGTAGCACTTTTGGGCTTATCAGCAATGCTTTTGACCAAAATTCTTGATTGGAGCGATGTTACGAAACAGCATGGTGCTTGGGACGTACTCGTTTGGATGGGCGTGCTGGTAAATATGGCGGCGTATCTGTCCAAATTTGGTTTGATGAAGTGGTTTGCGGTAACGATGGCGGCTGAATTTGCTGGTATGTCGTGGCTCATGATGCTCATTGTCTTAAGCCTTATTTATACCTTTGCGCACTATCTTTTAGCTAGTAACAGTGCTCATATCATGGCTTTGTTTGCAGCTTTTGCGACAATTCTGGTAGCTGCTGGGGCTCCGGTATTAGGCGTATTGATTCTGCTAGGTGCTCTTTGCAACAGTGCTTCTTTCCTTACTCATTATGGCTGCGGTGTTACGCCAATATTCTTTGGTGCTGGCTTTATGGGTCAGGGCGAATGGTGGAAGATCGGTTTTATCATTACTGTTTTGCATATTGTGGTATGGATGGGAATTGGTTTGCCGGTTATGAAAGTGTTAGGTATGCTTTAAGCAGCATTTCAGCGTGATTAGTATGTATTGTGAGAATTGTGTGTCAAAAATGTACAATTCTCACAATATAAAAATATAAAAATGTACTTGCATGTATTTTGTATACATGATACAATAAAGACAAGTTAAGGATATCAAATCATTTACAAGATTTATTAAAAATTTAATTGGATTCAGGAAATGTTAAAGTTATGTTTTGGCAGCTGAGCTGCTGGAAAAGAAAGGAACGTGGAAAAGATGAGAAAAGAACATGATTTCATTGGTGAACTCGAAGTACCGGATAATGTTTACTATGGCGTTCAGACGATGCGGGCTATTGACAACTTTAAGATTACTGGTCAGATAATCGATTCGGATTTTGTGCAGGCTTTCGCTAAAGTAAAGAAAGCAACTATCCTGGCTAATATGGCTACGGGCCGTATGCCAAAAGAAATCGGCGAAGCTTTAGCACAGGCTGCTGACGAGATTATCGCAGGACAGATGCTCGATCAGTTCCCAGTTGATCCGATTCAGGGTGGCGCTGGTACTTCGGTTAACATGAACGTTAATGAGGTACTCAGCAACCGGGCTTTGGAGATTATTGGCAAACCAAAAGGAAGCTATGATATCATTTCGCCGAATAACCATGCTAACATGGCTCAGTCAACTAACGATGCCTTCCCGACGAGCATAAAAGTTTGCTTAAGCCATAAAGCTAAAAAACTTACGGCATCTTTAGACCGTTTGGCAACCGAGCTGGAGAAAAAAGCTGTTGAATACAAAGACATTTTGAAGATGGGCCGTACGCATTTACAGGATGCAGTTCCTATAACGCTTGGTCAGGAAATGGGCTCCTATGCATCGGCAGTTCGTCGTGGCATTGCTCGTATCAATCATGCAGTAGATGAAATCCATGTTATCAACATGGGCGGCACGGCTGTAGGTACTGGCCTTAATGCTGAACCGGCTTACATTACCGAAGTTGCTAAGAAACTTACGGAAGTAACTGGTGAAAAATATGTTACGGCTGATAACATCATTGATGCTACCAACAATACTGATGGTTTCTCCGATGTATCAAGCGCTATGAAAACGACGGCGCTCGTTCTCATCAAGATGGCTAATGATTTCCGTCTGATGGCATCTGGTCCACGTTGCGGTCTCAACGAGCTTAAGCTCCCGAAACGTCAGCCTGGTTCTTCCATTATGCCAGGTAAAGTAAATCCGGTTATCGCTGAAGTTCTGGATCAGGCTTGCTATCAGGTAGTAGCTAACGATATTGCTGTTTCCCTCGGCGTTGAAAATGGTCAGTTTGAATTAAACGTTATGGAGCCGGTAATTTCGTTCAACATGTTCAATTCCATGAAATTCATGACCAATGCGGTAAATACTTTTGTTGATAAGCTCCTCATTGATTTGGAACCAAACAAAGAACAGTGCCAGGAATGGCTCGATAAGAGCGTTGGTGTAGTAACGGCAATGCTGCCACATATCGGTTATGAAAATTCGGCTATGATTGCCAAAGAGGCATATAACACTGGCAAACCAGTTCGGGAAGTAATTCTCGAAAAGGGTCTGATATCTAAAGAAAAAATGGATAAAATCCTTTCCCCGAAACAGATGACGACTCCTGGTATTGCTGGCTGATATATATAAAATGGCTTTTCCATAGTTCTAAGTCCCTCCCTTCACAGGGAGGGGCTTTTAGTATATTATAGTAGTGGTATTAGTTATAATTTACTGAGGGGATTATGGCAACATGAGCGAAATGAATGAAAAAGCCGTTGGGGCAATGCGGGAATTTCTTGAAGCTGTTGGTGTGGATATCAAAGCTAGAGGAATGGAACAAACGCCACAACGCGTAGCCAGGATGTATCAATTTTTGTTTAATGGCATGAATAAGGATACAAAAGCTATCTGGGGTGATACCTTTGAATCAGGCTCAGACGGCGTGGTAGCAGTACGTCATATACCATTCTACTCGATGTGCGAGCATCATTTAGTACCGTTTTTTGGCGAAGTAAATATTGCTTATCTGCCGGAGGCGGGACGTGTAGCCGGCTTTAGTAAATTTGCTAAATTAGTAGAACTGCTGTCGCATCAGCCCCAGCTGCAAGAGCGGCTGACGGCACAGATAGCAGCCTCCGTAACTCATGATTTAAAGGCGCAAGGCGTGTTAGTTACGGTCGAGGCCCAACAGCTCTGTATGACCATGCGAGGAGACCTCGCGCATGGCACGCGGACCGTTACATCAGAATGTAGTGGCATTTTTAAGACGGATACTGCGCTCTATCAACAGGCTTGGATGATTCTTGGAGGAGAAATATCATGAGCGTAAAACGTAGTTATTTGTTTAAAGATGGAAAAAAGCTGACATTGGGTGAACGTACTTTGGTAATGGGCATCTTAAATGTTACGCCGGATTCATTTTCCGATGGTGGCAAGTGGAATACTATTGACAAAGCTTTAAGACACATGGAAGCTATGGTGAAAGATGGCGCAGACATAATAGATATTGGCGCCGAATCAAGTCGTCCGGGGTTTGTTACCATGCCTGCAGCAGAGGAGATTGAGCGGTTGCTGCCGTTTTTAGATGCGGTTATCAAAGAGTGCCCCGTGCCAGTATCAGTAGATACGTTCAAGAGTGAAACCGCTGAGGCTGCGGTGGAGCATGGCGTCCATATCTTAAATGATATTTGGGGAATGCAATATGCGCCTGAGTCTGGCAAGATGGCAGAAGTAGCTGCGAAAAGTGATCTTCCGATAATCGTTATGCATAATCAGGATGGTACTGAATATAAAAATGATATCATAGCCGATATGAAGGAATTTTTTGCTAAATCAATTGCCATTGGCGCTAAAGCTGGTGTTAAAAGAGAAAATATCATTCTTGATCCAGGCATCGGTTTTGGCAAAACGGTTGCGGGAAATCTTGAGGTCTTGCGCCGTCAGGAAGAACTTTTAAATATAGCAGGTAAGGAGTATCCCTTGCTTTTAGGCACGAGCCGCAAGAGTTTTATTGCAAAAACGATGAATCTTCCCGTGGAAGAAAGAATGGAAGCGACGGGAGCTAGCTGTGTAATCGGAATAATGAAAGGTGCCAGCATTGTTAGAGTTCACGATGTGAAGCCAATCTCCCGCATGTGTCAGATGACGGATATAATATTAGGAAGCGAGTAAGAGATTCATGGATAAAATAGAGCTTGCAGGCTTAGAATATTTTGGCTATCATGGCTGTTTGCCTGAGGAGCGGCAGCAGGGGCAAAAATTTTTCGTCGATGTGAAATTGTATTTGGATTTAAAAAAAGCTGGCAACAGTGATAATTTGACCGCAACGGTTAATTATGCTGAGGTCTATGAGGATATAAAAAAAATAGTTACAGGTGAGCCGTATAATTTAATCGAAGCGGTGGCAGAAAAGATAGCAGCGGTTATCTTAGCTAAGTATGCAGCTGTAAAAAAACTCAAGGTAACAGTGCATAAGCCTTCGGCGCCAATTGCGGGTAAATTTAGAGATGTGGCGGTATCGCTGCGACGCAAGCGTGGCTAGGTCAGGTAAAAACAGGTAGGATAATGAAAGTATATTTAAGTTTAGGTGCTAATTTAGGCAATAGAGGCGAAACTTTGCGGGAAGCTCTGCGCCGGCTGGCTTGTTTACCTTGGACAAAGCTAGTAAAAACAGCTAGCTTCTATGAAACTGCACCTTGGGGCAAGCTTGATCAGCCTAGGTTTATAAATACCGTAGCGGCAATCGAAACTGAGCTCGCCCCGACTGAGCTTTTGCAATATACCCAGCAAATCGAAACGGATTTAGGCAGAGTGCGTCATGAACATTGGGGCGCGCGAACAATAGATATTGATTTATTATGGGCGGAGGGCATAAAGTTAACAAGTGAAGTTTTAAAATTGCCACATCCATACGCCAGCGAGCGGGCCTTTGTCTTAATGCCGTGGCGTGAGCTGGCGCCGGAGCTGGTTTTAGCTGGCAAAAGTATCAATGACTGGTGCAATGAACCAGTGATTGCTAAGCAAAAATTGGAACTAGCGGCTGAAATAAATAAGCCATATCCGTTAAATTTAATTGCTTGTATTGATAAGAATCGTGGCTTGGGCCTAAAGGGAAGGCTTTTAAAATCTTTGCCAGAAGATATGGCCAGATTTAAAAAATTGACATTGGGTAATGTTGTTATCATGGGACGAAAGACTATGGAAAGTCTGCCACAGGCAAAGCCATTAGCTGAACGGATAAATATTGTGCTAACAGCAACTATAACCGCTAAAAAGGGTTTTATAATTTGTCATAATGTAAATGAATTATGGCAAAAACTTGGTGAAATTTATAAAAATTATCCTGAAAAAACCAGCTGGTGTATAGGTGGCGGCAAGGTGTATGCTGAGCTTTTGCCGTATGTGCAAACAGCTTATATTACCGAATTAGCAGAGGCTTACCCCGCAGATGTCATTTTACCAGTTTTGACGGATTTTAGATTGCAATGCCATGAGCAAAGCAAAAATTGTGAATTTAAGGTATATCAAAGAGAGCAGGCAGAATATGGAGATATTTCATAATGATTGGGCACAATATTTAAATGACGAATTAAAAAAGCCATATTATCAAAAGCTGCGAGCTTTTTTGATAAATGAATATCGAACGCATAAAGTCTATCCGGATATGTATGCGATTTTTAACGCTTTGCATTATACCAGCTTGGCTGATACCAAAGTCGTTATTTTAGGTCAGGATCCGTATCATGGTCCAGGGCAGGCACATGGGCTTTCCTTTTCGGTATTGCCAGGAGTTACGCCACCGCCGTCACTCTTGAATATTTTTAAGGAACTGGCAACTGATATCGGGTGCACGATTCCTAATAATGGCTGCTTAAAACCTTGGGCAGATCAGGGGGTATTGTTATTAAATACGGTGTTGACAGTAAGAGAGCACCAAGCAAATTCCCATCATGGTCAAGGCTGGGAGATATTTACTGATAAGATAATTTCCACATTAAATGCTAGAGAAAAACCGCTGGTATTTATTTTATGGGGGGCACCAGCTAGACGCAAAAAAGCGATGATTACGAATCCTAAGCATTATATTATCGAATCAGCGCATCCAAGCCCGTTGTCAGCTAACCGCGGTTTTTTTGGCAGCCGGCCCTTTTCGCGGACCAATGATTTTTTGCGCAGCATTGGTGAGACACCTGTAGATTGGCAGCTGCCTAATATTTAAGCTAGGCATAGCTTAGCGGAGGGGTTTTATGGAACGAAAGATAACCATCAAGGATGTAGCCGAGTTAGCCGGCGTATCGAAAAGCACGGTATCACGCTATCTTAATCAAGGCTATATAAGCTCAGAAAAACAGAATAAGGTACGGCAGGCGATAGAAGCGACTGGCTTCAAATCGAATTTTTTTGCTAAACGTTTAAAAACTAAATCCAGCAAGCTTATCGGTATTGTGATTCCACGTATGGATTCCGTGACGGTTGGCAAGCTTTTAGCTGGTATCAGCAGGGTATTAGAGCCAGCAGGCTATCAAGGGATATTATTAGTAAGTCAGCTATCAGCAGTTAAAGAAATTGAAAACATCCGCAGTTTGCAGCAGCAAGGAGTGGATGGGATTATAGTTGATTCGGTTGGCATCACAGACGAGCATATAAAGCTAGCCCAAAACAAGATGGTGCCAATACTCTATACAGGACAAAAAAATGCTCAGGTGCCGAGTATAAAAATTGATGATAAAGGTGCTGGCCGGATGATGGGGGCGTATCTTCAGCAGATGGGACATCGCCGAGCAGTGTTTGCTGGTGTGACTGAAACTGATGTGGCTGTTGGCATCGAGCGTAAGCAAGGCTTTATGGAAACTTTTTTAGCTGCTGACGCAGCAGCAGAAGTATTTTTTGTTGAAACCGGTTTTGATTTTCTGTCAGCCTATAACAAGGCTGAGGAGATAAAAGCTTATGAGCCTACGGTGGTAGTTGGTGCTACCGATAATATAAGCCTTGGTATTTTACGGTATTTTCATGAGCGGGGTATTAAAGTGCCAGAAGAAATTTCCGTAGTCGGTTTTGGTGGTTATGATGTCGGTGCGGTGGTGTATCCAGCACTGACCACAATTGCCTTTGACTATGAGCTTATGGGCATGAAAGCAGCGCAATATATGCTAGATACCTTGCATGATACTGATATTGGTGAAAATATGGATATGCCAATGTTTTTTGTTGAACGGGAAAGCGTGCGAAATCTGCACCAAAAATATGCAAAAGAAAAGCCCGCTTCGATGAACGGGCTGGCTTAGCAAAAATATAAAGATTATTTTTTGGTGAAGGTGATGTGGGCGCCGACACTTAGTACCGGCAGACCGGATCCCTTGACGATTATCTGACCAGGCATGGAGCCATCAGCGTTGAAAACCAGGGTGCAATGACCTTCTTCACGCAGGTTATGGTTAGCATCTTCGCCAACCTTTTCAACCGTGAATTTGATACCGCCCATCAGCAGCTTATCGCCTTTTTTTATATCATCAGTTAAATTTCCCGGTGTATGTTCGATGACCATATCAGAAAGATTAGGTCTGATACCTTCGTCGAGTAAGATAGCACTATTGTTATTTGCTAAGAATGTTTTGGCAAGATTGCCGATAGCAGTGATGGCAATGTCGTATTTGATATCCATGTTAAACTTCCTCCCTTAATACACAACCCATTTTTACAATCTGTTTTCATATAAATTATAACATAAATTGTCTAACAATATGGGGACATGTGGGCTAAAATACAAATTTGGGAGTATGGTATTATATTTTAAAAAAAACTATTGACAAGCAATGAACTATTGCCTATAATAGTTTATGTTGACAGCGCGAAACGCTGAAAACACAGGGGTATCGCCAAGTTGGTAAGGCACGGGTCTCTGAATCCCGCATGCGTTGGTTCGAGTCCAGCTACCCCTGCCATTTGCAATAACAGCACCGCATAAGCGGTGCTTTTCTTGTATTAGAAAAAAATGCTATGCTCAAATTCGAGCATAGCATTTTTTTATTCAATTTCGACATCATCTTCGATTTTCCATACGGCAATATCATCAGTGCTATATTCATGAGCATGACTATCGTCAACAGTAAACTGGAATGGTACTTTATCACCGCCGACATCAACATTTAAATCACTAATGCGGCGAGTTCCTGATAATAGTGGTGAACCATCAATATCAGATAGCGTATATTTGATATCAAGCTTTAAAACCCGTTGATAATTTTCGCTGTTATTAACAAAGTTGCCTTTAAACGTGATTTTATCGCCGGCAAGCTCTACATTTGTTACTTGAAAACTGACATCGCTAGCAGCCTCGGCGGCTGGAACGGGGGTAAAAATGCAAACGGCGGTTAGCAAAAAAGTTGCGACAACGGAAAATAGATATTTCATAGTAAAATCCTCCTCATTGAAAATTGTTTCGTCTTTATTATAATGGAGTATATTCGTTTCGTAAACTTACAATATTTAGGAAGAAATGTAATATATTTAGTTGTTTAGAAAAAGCTGAACTTAATAGTTAGAAATATAGTTAGTATTGCTTATTTAGGTGCCTGTTTGCTGAAAAACAAGGTGATAAACGCCGAAACAATAACAAATAAATATTTTA
>ERZ1034680.224-NODE-224-length-36467-cov-19.133390_pt1 | contig 36467 bp, 50 predicted proteins | sample MGYA00520639_ERZ1034680 | MGnify/ENA primary metagenome ERZ1034680 (study PRJEB33766, sample SAMN09781760) | gut metagenome | biome: gut microbiome | host: Homo sapiens | place: Madagascar | study: EMG produced TPA metagenomics assembly of the PRJNA485056 data...
ATAAAAAATGAAATGAAAAAATTAGGTTTTGGCCAAATGAATGGGCAAGGACTTGATGAATATTTTGCAGAAACCAATCGATTTGTGGATGCTAGGAGATATCGAGGAAATACAAAAATTTATGATACAAAATATTAAAAAATTAAGACGCGAGTTTTTTGCGTCTTTTTTTTATTAAATTTTCAGGAGGGAAAATTATGTCATTTGTAGGATTTAAAAGATTAACTATTGGAATATTAGATGAAACTGGAAAAGTTACAACAGAAAATCAGTTCGTGATTGAAGGGAAACAAGACAAAGGTGCGACGGTTTCGGCTGAAATCACAGGATTGGCAAAAGAACCAACTAAAGTATATGGTTCTGATATTGCTTATTACGTTTCTCAAAAAGGACCTGGAGATGTAAGTATTAATTTTGGTTTGTTAGATTTACCGGAAGAAGTTAATGATAAGATTCTAGGTTATAAGACAAATGATCAAAAAATTAGTTTTGTGGGAGAGGATACAAATCCTCCATTTTGTTCGGTGTTATTAGAATCTTCTGATTTAAGTGGCGAAACTGCTTTATTGGCAGCATTTAAAGGTAAATTTAGCCGTGAATCTATGAAGTTAAATACATTAACAAATGAAGCTTTTGAACCAGAAGCAGAAGAATATGTATTTTCTGCAATTGCAAACGATGCGGAGGGAGACGCCAAGGGGCAAACAGTAGGAAAATATATTGGTTCTGATCAAGAATCAATTAAAGCTCTTAAGGCATTAGTATTTCCAGCGGGGGAGTAACTCCCCCGCTTGTTGAAAAAGTTACACCAACAATTAACGGGGGAATTATTGACGTTATTTAGAGAAATGTGTAAGGAGTGATACTCGTGGATCAAACTTTTAGAATATATAAAGGAGAAGAGAAAATAGTAGAAGGATCGAGTCCATTAACCATTACTGGATTAGAACCTTCTACCATTGTTTCGCAAGGTACTTATCAAGTTACTAGAGTATTAGGCGAGCGAGAATCTACAAGAACGGATCTTCCTTCTTTTACAACACTTTCTGTAAAAGAAAGAAGAAATTTGACGGTTAATGGCGAAGAACGTACTGGTGATTATTATGTGTTAGATATTTCTCAAGAAGATTATTTAGCAATACAAGATTATTCGAGTGAAACGATTTATCGTGTACAGCCTGATATTGACGCGTCAGGTAGAGTCTATTTCTTAGGTTCAGTACCAATTGATGTTTCTAAGAAAGACGATGTTTTCGAATATACAAGAAACTATTATTTAAATAGTAGTGGTGAATGGAAAGAAGTTACTTACTCAGGATGGGCCCCTCCAGGAGCTCCATATAGCAAAACTTTGAAAGATTTACAGTTGAAGGTCGGAGATGTTGTTTCATCTTCAACTGAATACGAAAATAACAGTACAATGTCAATCACTACAGAATTAAGAGCACAAAAAAGTTCTGGTAGAGTAACAGCTTCTTCAACTGAAGTTACACCAAGTAATTCAGGCACGTCGGTCGGAGAAATTACTATTCCAGAAGGAACTGTTTCGATTGGGGTCACACCAGGAGCAAAAGGCGATAATACCACATCTGTATCAATTCGATATAGAAAGGTTAAGTTATTTAGAGGCAATAAGCAAAATATGTGTGGTTTCACTATTGCCCCAGAAGATATTTTACTTGATAAAATATCTCAATATAATGCCCTTACTGTGAAGCAATTAAAACAAGAATTAGATAAAAAAGATATTGAATATGCTAGAAATGCTAAAAAAGAAGAATTAATCAATCTATTAACTTAAAGAGAGCCTAGTGCTCTCTTTTTTTGAAAGGAAGATAAAAAGATGAAAATCAAAAATAAAACTCAATTAGTTTTAAAAGATAAAGATGGAAAAAAAGTTGTTCATGAAAAAAGTAATTTAACTGCAGGAGATGTGCTAAATGCTTTAGAGTGTCAGGAGCGTATGTACGCAGAAAATACTAGTGTAGTTACGCAATTCACTGAACTTATCGAGTTTAATGTTTCATTATTCAATAATAGCGAAGTAACTCGCGAATCAATTTTACAAGGATTGTCAAATGATGAAGCTTTCAATGCATTAAATCAACCTATATTAGATATTTTAGGAATTGATCCTTCATCTGAAACGAATGAAAAAAAGTAAGTCCTACAGAAGCAAAGAATGATTTATTGAATTTATTTAGACAATTAGTTCAGGCTGGTTGGTCTGTAAATGATATTGAAGATACCAATTTTAATCGATTGATTCAAATTGTATGTTCTGAAAAAGATATAGAAAAACCAAAAGAAATGGATTTGAAAGATTTCTTGAAATCATTATAGGAAGGAGGTATAAAGATGAGTATAGGGAAGCCAATAGGTAATCTTTTTATTACACTAGATCTTGATAGTTCCAAGCTAAGTCAAGGACTTCAAAAATCAAAGAATGCAATTAAACACCATACAACCGCTATGAATGCCCAAGTACAAGCAATGAATGCTTCGGGTAATCGATTAGGCGCTCTGCAAGCTAAATATGATGGACTTAACAATGTTTTAAAATATAGTCAGAATCACATGGAGGCTCTGATTAGAAATTATAAGAAAAGTTTTGATGAAAGCGGCAATGCAACAAAAGCGACTATGAAATATGCTAATCAAATTAATAAAACTTCAGCTGAACAAGCTATATATATAGCTCAGATGAAAGAAACTGCTGGGGCTTATGCTGAACTGAAAACTAAAACAACGGGAGTCACTGGTGCTATAAATAAAACCTCGGAAGTTTTAGGTAAAGCTGGAACTTCGATGCAAAATGTGGGAAGTTCTCTAACTAGAGGGGTAACACTACCAATTGCTGGAGCCGTTACTGCAGTTACAACAGCAGCAGTTAAATGGGAAAGCGCGTTTGCTGGTGTAAAGAAAACAAATGATGAAATTGTAGATTCTAATGGTAATGTAGTTTACTCCTATAGTGATTTGGAAAAAGGTCTTAGAGATTTAGCAAAAGAATTACCAGCAAGTCATGAGGAAATTGCAGGAGTGGCAGAAGCAGCAGGTCAATTAGGGATTCAAACTGATAATGTTGTAAGTTTTACAAAAACAATGATTGATTTAGGAGAATCTACCGATATGTCTGCAGAAACTGCAGCGACGTCTTTTGCTAGATTTGCAAATATCACACAAATGTCTCAAAAAGATTTTGACCGACTAGGTGCTGTGGTTGTTGATCTTGGGAATAATCTAGCAACTGCTGAGTCAGAAATCACAGAAATGGGACTCCGTTTGGCTGGTGCAGGGAAACAGGTTGGAATGAGTCAAGCTGAAATCATGAGTTTTGCAGCGGCATTGTCTTCTGTAGGTATTGAAGCTGAAGCTGGAGGAACTGCTTTTTCTAAAGTAATGGTACAAATGCAGTTAGCAGTTGAAAAAGGTGTTGGAGCTTTAGAACCGCTAAAACAAACGGTAAGCAGATATGGTTATTCTTGGGAACAATTTGTTCATGCTATTACTTGGGGAGGAAAAGAACTAACAGATCTTTCTAAAAAAATAGGTATTTCGTCTAAAGATCTAAAAGAAATGTACAAAAATGCTAGTGAATCAGCAGAGAGCTTATCATCTTTTGCGGATGTAACCGGAAGAACATCAGATGAATTTGCCAAATTATTTAAGAGCAATCCTTCTCAAGCGATTATTGAATTCGTAAAAGGGCTTGGCGAAGCAGAAAAACATGGAACTTCTGCAATCAAAGTATTGGATGATATGGATATAAAAGAAGTTCGCTTACGGGATAGTTTATTACGTGCAGCTAATGCTAGTGGTGTTTTTGAAGGTGCAATAAAACGAGGAACTAAAGCTTGGGAAGAAAATACTGCTTTAACAGATGAAGCTAACAAACGTTACGGAACTACAGAATCTCAGTTAAAGATTTTACGTAGTAATTTGAATGATATAGCGGTTACATTTGGTGGTCCTTTAGTAGCTTCATTAAATAGTGCGATAAAAGCTGCTAGACCTATGATTGAAAATTTAACAGAAATAGCAAAAGCTTTTGCAGATGCTGAGCCTAAAACTCAAAAATCTATTGTAAAACTCATTGCGTGGACTGCAGCTGCAGGACCAATTATAAAAGTTGCTGGATCAGGAGCTTCTAAAATTTCAACTTTTGGAAAAGCATTTGTTGATTTAAATGCACGCTTAAATAAACGCTCGGCAATGAAAGCTGCTGAAGAAGGCTTAAATTCTCTTGGCACTGCTTCTATTAATGGAAGTTCCGGTTTAGGAAAACTAGCTGGAAAACTAGGAGAAACTGCAGGTAAAGCAACTATTCTTGGTAGTGCTGCTAGTTCAGCGGCAGGTTCTAGTGGTATTGGAGCAATGACAGCAGCACTTGGAGGATTGAATCCAATTCTTCTTGGAATTGTTGGTGTTGGAGGAACTCTAGCTCTAGGGTACGCAGCTTGGAAAACTTTTGGAGAAGAAGCATGGAACTCTTCTCAACGTGTAAAACAATGGGGCGTTGATGTAGGTGAAGAGGTTGACAATACTTTAGATGGTGTTCAAGAGAAACTGTCTGGAGCCAATGGCAAGTTCGAATTATTGAAACAAGGATTTACTGAAGCCGATACCACTTCAATGGCTGATAACTTTGAAAGAGCTGGTAAGTCATTAGAAACCTCATTAACAAATAGGATTTCTGCTATTGATAAATCATTAAAAGGCCTTCCTCAATCTGTTCAGCAAGCGATGAAAGAACTTGCTGATTCTGAAAAGAAAACAATGGATAAATCGTTATCTACTATTCAAAAAAACAATGAAGAAATTAAGCGAATTCGTCAAAATGCAGCAAATGAAGGAAGAGAACTTACTGCAGGTGAACTAAAAATTATTCAGGATTTGAGCACAGGAACATCTAAAGCTTATATCAATACTTTAGATGTTACCGCTAAGGAACGTAAAAGTATTTTAGCTGCAATGAACGGAGACGTAGAACAAGCAACAGAAGAGGAAGCCAAAACATGGATTCAATCATTGGCGAAACAAAAAGCTGAGACAACTGAAAAATATAAAGAAATGCTTGAAGAAAAGAAAAAAACATGGAAAGATGCAGGAGTAAGGAAAGAACTCATTGATGCATTAGAAGACGAAATGGACGATTACATCAAAACAACTAATGATGGATTTGATCGACAAATTTCAGTAATTGCTAAAAAATATCCTGACTTAATTAGTCAAGTAAGTTTCTCAAACGGACAATTATTTAGTGCAACAGCTGCAGCTATAGATAACACAGGGCAATATACTAAGACTTTTATTGAAAGTAATGAAAAGATTTTAGAACAAGCTGAGAAAACTTCTAATGAAATTGCAAAAAATGCAGAAAAGAATGCAAAAGAATTAGGAATGTTTGCTGATCAAAGCACTCATGCTGGAAAAGTTTGGAATTCTCTAACTTTAGATCCAAAAACAGGAAAAGTTAAATCAAATGTTCAGGAAGTAATAAATGAAGCAACAAAAGATTTTACAAAATGGAACGAATTAAAACCAGTAATCCATGATGCTGACTTAAAAACTAATGCAAAAGATGTAATTTCTATTGCAGCTGTTGAAAATGGGTATTGGGATTCAATGAAGTGGGATGAAAAGGAACTATTACTTGAAGATGAGTGTTCTAAAAATGTAGTTCAAGCCTTAGAAAATGCTGGAAAGTGGAAAGAATTAGATATTCCTTCCAAAAGAGCAATTCTAACTTCAAATACTCCTGAAGTAATGGCAGAAACACTATTCAATTTGGGATTGTGGAATGATTACCAGCCTGAAATAAAAAATTTAAATGCCAAAAACTATGATTTTTTACAAACTCTATCTAAATCAGAAGAAAAAATGAAAATTTGGAATGAGACACCAGTAAATATCAAGGAATTATTTGCAAATAATACTGATTTTTTAAATAAAATTTTCTCGTCTGAAGAAAGTTTTAGGCGGTGGAACGAGATTCCTGATTCAGAAAAGGAGATTCTTGCAAATAATAGCGATCTGCTTGCAAAAGTTTTCGCTTCAGAAGAATCATGGAATGCATGGAAAAAATTACCCGATCAAGTGAAACGTCTGTTAGGTGATAACATAGATATCTTATCTAAAGTTAGAGATGGAACAATTAGTGTGGGAGAATACAATAAAAATGTACTTCCTCAATTAAAAAAATTGTTGGGCGACAATACTAGTCTGACTAGTTCTGTAGGTGATGCAACAGAAGCAGTTAGATACTACAATGAAAAAATTATTCCAGCCTCCAAGACCTTAAATGCGAAAACTAATGCTTTAGAAGTATCTTCTGCTCTAGATATATTGAATACGTCTTGGGATGGTCTTCTAAAAAAAAGTGAAAAAAAAGTCAGCATTGATTTTATAGGTCCAATGCCTAACGCAAAAGGAACTAACTTTCATCCTGGTGGAAGTGCTCTTGTGAATGATCAAAAAGGTCCTATTTATGAAGAGCTTATTCAACTGCCAAATGGGCGATCTTTTATTCCAAAAGGGCGAAACATTGTCTTAGATTTGCCGAGAGGCTCAAAAGTACTGAATGCAACGAAAACTAAACGACTAATTCCTAAATATGCTGATGGCGTTGGTAACATTCCTGTTGTTTCCCCAGTACCGAATTTAGATACATTAATCCTAGCATTAAACGAGTTGGTTACTGTATTGAAAGCTCAAACGTTGAATAGACAAGCTAATAGTAGTGATGGTGCGTTGAACAAAGCGAATATTACTGAGACCTTACTTCCTGAGGATACTGCTGAACAGTATTCTTCTATAGGTGTTGATTGGCTAAATAGTTTAATGAATGGATGGAACTCTGCTGTACCACAATTTACAGCTAGTGAGACTCTATTTATTTCGAACTATCAAAATGCATTAAAACTTCAAAATATACCTAATTATAATTTAGGTATTTCGTGGAATCGAAATCTAATGATAGGTTGGAATAGTTTAACTGGGACATTTATTGCTACAATTAATTCGTTTTGTAATCAAGTGATGGTTACGCTCAGAAACTACAATACTCCTATATACAACAACGGTCAATCATGGCAACAAAATAATCTGAACGGTTGGAATTCACTTTATGGTGTGTTTATAGGTCGAGTAAATCAACTTGGGAACGATTCGATTAATAATCTTCGTTCAAAAAATGGAGGATTCACTGCTGCAGGTTCATTTTTAATGCAGTCTTTGATTAGTGGAATTAATTCAATGGGAAGTCCTCTATCCTCAACTATGAATAGCGTAGCTAATAGAATGGTAGGAGGAATTGGAAAAGGTGTTAATGGGGTTATTTCTGGCGTTAACTATGTATTAAAAGAAGTTGAATCAAGTAAAACGATTGGTAATTGGGCAATACCACAGTATGCAAAAGGAACAGTAGGACATCCTGGTGGTTTAGCAATGATTAATGATCAAAAAGGTCCAGTTCATGAAGAATATGTACAAATGCCAAACGGAAAAGGCTTCATCGCTAGAGGGCGAGACTTGTTGGTTAATTTACCAAAAGGAACACAAGTTTTAAATGCAACACTTACTAAAAAATTGAAAAAATATATAAATATTCCTAGATATGCTAATGGTACTAATAATTTCGATTTAGCTGATTTGTTGGATAATGAAAATGCTGTTCTTAAATTTTTAGATGGAAAAGTTGATTATAGTAATCTTACTAATTTATGGCTAGATATGACCAAATCTGGCGTAAAAGTAATGGCAAAAGCATCGAATAAATTTCTTCAAACAAAATTGAGTGAATTCTTTACACATGGAAATTTTGATGGTGCAGTAAATGCAAATGGTGTTTATCAATATTTAGTTGATATTGCCCAAAGAGTGATGGCCAAATTCCCAGGTTTAACTGTTACATCGGGATATCGTCCTGGAGATAGATACTATCATGGAAAAAGACAAGCAATTGATTTAGCATATCCTGGTGTTTCTGGTGATAGTCGATATACAGCTGCAGCTAATTATGCATTTGAGAAGTTTCCATCGAAAATTGCTTATGTTATTACGAATGGTCGAGTAAGAGATAGGTCCGGCATGTCTGGAACAGGAGCAAGTGGACAATGGACTACTTGGCCAGATGGGGATCATTTTGATCATATTCATTTAAATGGACTTTTGGGAGCGGGTAATATTTTTAAAGGAGGAAGTTCAACGGGAGTTGAGCGTTGGCGTTCTGTAGCAATAAAAGCACTAAAAATGACTGGTCAATACAATTCAGCAAATTTAAACGCTCTATTGCATCAAATGCAAACTGAATCTAATGGAAATCCTAAAGCAATTAATAATTGGGATAGCAATGCAGCTGCGGGAATACCTTCTAAAGGTTTGATGCAAGTAATTGATCCGACTTTTCGTTCTTATGCACTTCCTCCTTACGATAAAGACATTTATGATCCTCTATCAAATATTCTTGCTTCGATTCGTTATACTTTGAGTAGGTATGGAAGCCTATTAAATGGTTGGCGCGGGGTTGGTTATGAAAATGGTGGTTGGATTACGAAGGATGGACTTTTTCGAGGTGGGGAAGGAAATAAACCTGAAGTAGTTGTTCCATTAACGAAAAAAACAAGAGCTATTGAATTAGTAGGAGAAGTATTAGCTTTTCTATCAGGTAAATCAAAACAAATTATGCGTAGTGGTCAAAATGATAATCACTCTGAAGAATTACTTGCATTAATCAAACAACAACAGCAACAACATAATGAAATGATGGCCATTTTAAAAGCAATCTTAGGAAAAGACTTTATTATTAAATCTTCTGATATTGGTAAATCTGCAAATAGTTACATGGGGGCAGATTTAGCGAAACTCCGATATATAAATGGAGGTATATGATGAATGTTTTATAAATTGATGTTTAATCAAAATGGTCATATATTTGATCCACAAGAGAAAAACAGGATTATTTGTAAAGAAATCAAACGTCAGGCGCCAGTATATGAGGCAAGTTATGAAGAATTTCAAGGGACGAACGGTAGCAGAGAAATAAATGCTAGTTTTCGTCCTTTTGAATTAGTCTTGACTTTAGACATCTTTTATAAGAATAAATATGATAAGGAATTACTCCTTACTGAACTTTATGAAATGATTTTTATAGGATATCAATATTATATTGGTTATGATTTGAGTCCTGGTAAAAGGTTTAAAGTCAATCCTAAAAATTTTGAATTAACTGAAGAAGCAAATGATTATTCTACAATTGAGATTACATTTGATGTTCCATCTGGCTGTTCTGAATCTTTGTCAACGACTTTAAATGGTTTTACGTTAGAAAATGATTGGCAGTTTTCTCAGGGGTTAATTTCTGAGGACTATAAATATAAACATAAAACAAGTAATTTTATTATTTATAATGCTGGTAGTTTTGAAATTGATCCACGAGAACACTATTTAAGAATTACATTAGAAGGAGAGTCGGAAGGAAATGTGATAATCTTTAATAAAACAACTGGTGATCGATTTATTTACTATCCATCACTTTCGACGAATCTTGGTCAGACGCTAATTTTGGACGGAGTGATTCCTAAATTAAATGGTGTAAGTTGTGGTATTAATACAAATCACGGTTTGATCAATTTAGTTGAGGGGATAAACGAAATCGAAATCCAAAATATTACTCGAGTAAATTCTTCGTGGGATTTTCGTTTTTTGTATAAGTAGGTGATTAAATGGATGATATAATTGTTCGAAATTATGAACAAACCAAAGAAGAAATCCTTGTCAGGTACAACAAGGATTCTTTTTATGAGGACTGGCAACAAAATGAAACTTGGGAAATTGGGCTATCAGTAACAAATTTGATCAATCAAGAAGTGTTTGATTTGATTGAGTATGAATCTTCGATTATTTTTAATGGGCAAGAATTTATTATAAAAAAAATGACTAAAAATGTAGTAGGGGGATTAGTAACTAAACAGATAGTTGCAACACATATCTATTATACAATTCAGGATGGTTATCAATATGAAAAAGTAACAGGTACAAAATCGATTAATCAGTTATTGACACATATTTTTAAAGCTGGGAATCGAGGATTTACATGGGAAGTTATTGATCCGAATAAAAAGTTTTTAACTGTTCAACAAGAGAATTTTGGTGATGGAAATTATTTGAAGCTAATTAATGAGATTCTTTCAGATTATAATGCAGTGGTTATTCCTAATAATAAGCATCTTATGTTTTATCCGATTAGTGAGTATGGTCGGAAAGTAGAAGAACAAATTCGCTATAAATATAATACTGATGAAGTTACGTTTGATATTGATACTTACTCATTGAAAACTCAGATTAAAGGCTGTGGAAAATTGAAAGAAGGTATTAACACAGAAAATCCAAAAGACAGTGATTATGTGTTTACACCAATCACGTATACCAGTCCGGAATCAAAAACATGGGGAATTAGGATTCAAGATCCGGTTACTGATGAACGCTATACGATATCGGGAAATATGCTTGAACGTTTAAAAAATGATTTACAAGATTATCCAAGTATTTCTGGATCAGTTAATTTAAAATGGAAAATCAATCCTCAAAAAGGAGATTACGTACCATTTATTTATGAACCACTAAATATTAATACTTATATACAAGTAGTGGGAATAAAAACTTATCCAGCAATTCCTAACAAACCACCAGAAATTACATTAAGTAATACAAAGAAGACAATGACGGCTATTTTAGCAAATATGGTAAAGAAAGGAGTAGTTTGATGTTATTAAAGAAATTAACCACTAATCTTATTACAGGAAAATGGAAAGAAATATTTAATCATAATGTTGATTATTTAAATGACTTAGAAACCTCCTTAAAAGAAAATGACGATTATTTAAACAATCGAATTGATAATCTTGTACTATCTTCTGGTGGAGATTCGCCAAATGAAGTAGTAGATGGGAGAGTCGATTATAAAGGAGAAACGTATAGCGTTCTTCAAGAACGTTTGATTGCATCTGAACGACTATTTAGAGGAGAAATAGACGAATTGCAGAACAAACAACTAAATATGCAAAAACAAGTGGGACAATTAAATGGGAGTATTGAACAAATCATAGGTGGTTCCGCTGCACAAATTAACATTTACGTTTCAGCAAGCAATGGAAGTGATCGAACTGGAAACGGTTCGGAAGAGAATCCGTTTGCGACTATTCAAATGGCTTTCAACCAAGTACCTTTGATTACTATCCCATCAGTTACAATATGGATTGATTCCGGTGTATATTTGGAAGATGCTGTTCTTAGAAACGTTAACGTGACATCAGTATATGTACGATGCAGAGACAATATAGATAACATTGATGTTTCAACCTCGGATTTGCCAGTTAAAGTTAGAAGTATCGCATTTTATTATGTCCGCGGCTACATTCAGGTCAGTGGATTACAATTTGTTGATACTGCCAATGGTCCTACATACGGAGGTAGTATCTATCAGTTGTTAGCTGATCAAAGTGGTTATATGTCGGTTGTAAAATGTAAATTTGCAAATGATAATCGAAATACTGCGTCCATGGGAATATGTATAAATGGTACTTCACAGTGTCATATTTACAACGGAACATATTTTTATAAACAAAACATTGCTATCAGAGCGAAATTCATGGGAACGATTCTTATCAGTGATATTGTTGGCTCACAGAATGTAGTTGGTGCGCAATCTGACGATGGCTTGATACGCCGCGAGCCGCCCACTAGCTTTGCTGATACGCAAACGAAAGTTACTGGTTGTGGCTTATACATTAAGAAAGGAACGGTGTTGGGTTAATGGTGTATAAAACTAACGATTCAATCATTTCCATTCAAGCAGAAGCAACAAATCCTATTTATACTGGTGTTGTTTTCTGGTCACATGATAGAGGAACAGCTAAACTACGCTTTAAACTAATGAAAGGTGAAATTGTTCAAAGTTTACCTGAAGGAGTAACGGTTCCTATTCGTTTAAAATTTCGTTCAGAAACAGCCGATGGAGGGTTTGGAAAACACGATTACTTAGCAACGATTGAGGATCGGATTGGTGGAGTTGTCTCCATTGTATTAGATGATAATATTTTAGGATATGTTGGTACGGTGGAAGGTAGTATATATATTGAATTTCCTAACGGGCAAGCATTAGATACTGCTGGACGGTTTATTTTTTCAATAAAACGAAGTCCGATTGACGAGAATGTTCCGGAACTGGAGAATTTCTATTTTAACGGATTTAGCCAAACGATTGATAAAATAGAAGAATTAATATCGAATGCTAACGATAAACTAGAAAAATTAGCAACCGAGACTAACCAATCACTTGCTAACGTTGAACAGAAAGCAGTTGAAGTTGAAAAAAATCTAAACAAAATAGAAGAACTATATGAAGAAGCTGATACGTACAACAAAAAACAAATTGACACAAAGTTATCTGACAAAGGTGAAAGAGCAGTAGTCGAAAAAAATCAGGAAAATATTTCTCGATTACAAACAACCAAAGCGGATCAATCATTTGTCGATGCTCAATTTGCAACGATTGTTTCTGGAGCACCAAAAGGTACGTACAACACTTTTTCAGAATTACAGGCAGCTTATCCAAGTGGAACTGATGGGATTTTTTTAGTATTAGAAAATGGGCATTGGTACTATTGGCAGACAGAAACTACTTCTTGGGAAGATGGCGGAGTGTATCAAAGTACTGATATCCAAGCCGCTTCGATTACTCCAGATAAGATTGCAGAGACGACGATTCAAGGATCAACGAATTTATTTAATTGGAAAAATGTTATTTATGGTGAATATGTAGATAATAATACAGGGAAATTTCTACCAGCAGCGAATCAACAAGTTTATCATAGCGAATATATTCCCGTTTCGAGTGGAAAACGTTATAAGTTTAGTTCGTGGCTGGGGATTCCAGGTGCATGGTTTGATGAAGGGAAAAAATTTATTCGTTCTATTTCCCGTGCAGATACGACAAATATGACGGATAAAGCACCGGAAAATGCGGCTTATCTTGTATGGAATGGAGATGCACAACGTCCTACGACTAGTGCAATGATTACAGAATTTGATGCAAATTATCCGACCTATCCAAATCGTTATTTACCTTATCAGGAAGTTGCTTCTGTTCGTTGGCTGGAACCGACAGGAATCGAAGTCGCCAATTTTTCCGCACCAGAAGTTCAGACAAATTTATTTGATTCTGAAACGATTACAAGAGGGTATTTCATTAACAACGAAGCAGTAATAACTGAAAATGCGAAATTCGCTGTATCAGACTATATTTCGGTAAAACCAAATACAGTTTATAGCGTTCCGATCACACTTAGTGCACAAGGTTATTATTTCAATGAGCTCAAAGAACCGATTTGTGCTATTCAACATACGGAAGCTTCGAACAATAACAATAGACAATTCAAAACGCCATCAAATGCTCGATATGTTCGTTTAAACCTTTATGCTGGAACCACAGGAAGTAGCAAAGGAAATGAAAATTTCTTTAGCTTGACAGAAGGAGAAAATGTTTTGACGAAAGCAACGGAATATGGCGTAAACCAAAAATGGCTTAATCCATATTCAAAAAAATTATTTGGCAAAAAAATTGTTACTTTTGGTGATTCGATTACTTGGTATGACCATCAATTATTTGTAGATAAAACGACTATGCCTAATACACGGGCCATTGGTTATCAAACGTACCTTCGTTCAGCATTTGGCTGTGAAGTAAATAATCAAGGTATTTCTGGACAAAATACGAAACAAATTGGCACTCGTTCTAAAGCTTTTGATTATAGTGATTATTCATTAGCGACATTCTTTGCCGGTGTGAATGATTTTGGACAAAGTCGAGCAGTTGGCACAGTACAAGCGATCGGTTCTTCATTTGATGAAAATACGTATTGCGGAGCGTATCAATCGATGTTAGAAGATGTACTGAAAAGATTTCCAACGCTACGAATAGGAATTATTATTCCGTACAAAGTGTGGAATACACAGCTTGGTGGCTTAATGCCTCGTGAATTTACGGATAAACTAGTCGAAATTGCGAAATTGTATAGTATTCCTTATTTGAATCTATATGATGAGGCGCAAATCAACGAAGTCAATAAAGATGTTTTATTCGTTGATGATACAAGCCAAGTGACTTATCAATACCACTTAAACAATGAAGGATATCGAATGATTTCTAGTTATATTGTGTCGTTTGTGAATCAGATTATCGGGTAATATCCGTTGGATAGTATTCTATTTTTGTGAAAAGGAGGAACAACGAAATAACATGCTTGATCGTTTTTTAGAAATTAATAGTTTGTTCGTTGCGCTAGGCTCTGGCGGAGTGATTTCTTTGTTTGTAAGAGTGTTCAAACAATTGAAAGCACACCGAGAACAAACAGAAAGAAGGTTTCGGAACTTAGAATCCGCAAACCTAGCGTTATTACACGATAAAATCTATCAACAGTGTATCTATTTTTTAGAACAAGGATGGATCTCGGTAGATGATTTAGAAAATCTTGAATATATATGGAAAGGGTATCGAGTGCTTGGTGGAAATGGAACAGGTGAGGCGCTATACAATAAAATTTTAGTCTTACCCCATCATCCATTGAAGGAGGAAGAAAAAGATGGATAATATCTTACTTGCGACATCGATTATTGGCGCAATCGTTGTAGGTGTAACACAAATGATTAAACAAACGGCAATCAATAATAAATGGTTGCCGTTTTTGAATGTTCTTTTTGGATTGATTATAGGTATTAGCTATGCACTGACGATCATTCATGGAGAAATAGCCACTTATGCGTGGGCAGGAATCCTTGCGGGAATGTCTGCGGGTGGTTTTTATGATTTGCCGGCTAATGGAAAATCACTTTATAAAGAAACAAAAATCAATGAAGGAGACGATGAAAAATGACATTAAAGGTAGTAGATTTATCCAATAATAACGGTTCAAAAAATATCAATGACTATCCAGCAGACGCTTACATGTTTAAAGCAACGGAAGGTTGTAACTTTGTAGATCGCTATTGTGATCCGTTTGTTCAGCAAGCAATCAAGTCTGGAAAACTTTTTGGTGTCTATCATTTTATTGACGGTTCAAATTGGCAAACGCAAACAGATTTCTTTATTAAAAATGTTCAAGGATATATTGGTAAAGGGATTTTAGTTCTAGATTATGAAATGTATGGACGTCAAGGAACAGGTATTTTAAAACAAATGTTAGATCGCATCCAACAAAAAACAGGTATCAAAGCGTTAGTTTATACGTCCGCTTCTGTTTTATTTGAAGAAGATTTCTCAGCGATTGTTAAAGCTGATTATGGGTTATGGGTAGCAGCTTATCAATCTAATTTCCCTAAAATTAAACACTGGTCAAATGCAGCTATGTGGCAATATACTTCGACACCATACGATCAAAATATCTTTTATGGTGATCAAAATACTTGGAAAGCCTATGCCACATCTGGTAAGTGTCAAACTTCAAGTGATCAAGTGAAAGTAGAATCTGTACAAGTACAGCAATCAAAACCACAAACCCCATCCGACCATGATAAAGCAGTAGCAGCAAGTAAAGTTGTTCATCAAGGGAACGCATATGGAAAACTGGAACGATTCAAATTTGTAGGAAATAGCAAAGTGAATATAGCTAGTTGGCTGGTGCCAGACAAACCAGAAGGACCAATTGGTAAATTTGCTTATATTCTTATCATGGAACACGGCACTACAAAAGAAATCACTCGTGTGGCTTCGCAAGGTATCAAACGTCCTGACGTGAAGAAAAACTATGGCTACAAAGGTGGCGATGCATTAGGAATGGATGTCACAGTGGATTTAAGCTGGGTGAAAAAAGGCACGAAAATCGATGTCATTTTGCGCCGTTGTAATCAAGCGAACGGCGAAGGTGCGGTTAATGATGTGCATATTAAGGATATCTATTTGACGTTATAAACATAAATTAAAAGCTCCTCATTGAGGAGCAGTACATAAAAATATAGACATATGTTATTTTATTAGTTAGAATTAATAAACGAATTAAATGAAAGGAGAGCGATTGGAAATGAAAAAACTATTAAGTGATTTCGAATTTGGTTTTGCTGATGCTGAAAAAGAGTATTCACGAATTCCGGATATATTTGATAGCTCGTTCTATGATGGGAAAGACATTGTTCATAGACTTGTTAATAAACATCAGTTTTTATTAGTAGGGAGAAAAGGTGTTGGAAAATCAGCTGTTAATGCCCGCATTAGATATCTCTCCAATATTACAGAGAGAATGTTTTCTTTTTCTCTGCAATTAAATGATTTTGAATATACAACTTTTGCAAAGACAAGTATAGACAAAGATTCTTTAGGTACCCAAAAGTATAAAGAATCTTGGGAATTTATATTGTTAATTACTTGTATAAAAATTTTGTATAACAAGATGGGAATGTCCGAAATTTCAGAGCTAAAAAAAACTGCTGATTTTTTAGAAAAAATTGGTTTTGCTATAAAAAAAGATCTTAACTACAAGAAGAATATAACTTGGCTCTCAAAGATAAAATTAGGGAATTCAATTGCTTCAATTGATCTTGAATTTGATAAGGAATTGGGAGTCAAACCTTCAACATATTTAGAACGTATATCCTTATTAAATGATTTAATGAGAGAAACTATCTATCAACTTTCTTTCAACGAAAATAATCTATTTATTGTTATTGATGGTGTTGATGACATTCTTAGATTTAAAAAAAATCAGTTGAATATGTTAGCAAGTTTAATTAGAAGCGTAGACTACCTGAATGAAAAATTTTATGCGGAGAATGTTCCTATTAAAATAATCTTATGTATAAGAGAAGATATACTTGCGAGTATAACTGACCCTGATCTTAATAAAATTAAACGAGATAGTTCTCTATTGATTGACTGGACTTCTAATAAATCTGGATTAAGAGAAGTAGTTAAATTGAGATTTGAATATTCTGGAATACTTAAACGTGAAGCCAGTAGTTATTGGTATGAAATATTTCCTAAAAAAATAAGGAGGAAAGATTCATGGGAGTATGTTCTAGACTATACTTTGTTAAAACCAAGAGATATATTACAGTTTCTAAAAACTTGTCAAGATTTATTTCCAAATGTTCAAACGATAGGATATGGAGAAGTGAATGAGGCAATAAAAAATTATAGCAAAGATTATTTTATAGAAGAAATGAAGAATGAAGTAACAGGCTTTGTGAATGATGAATTGATAACTTTACTACCTACTATTTTTCAGAGGATTGGAAGTAATAGATTTACCCTTAATGACTTATATCGGCATTATAAGCAACAAGGCGGACAAAACCAGGATGAGGATGAAATAAAGCATTTATTGATATTGTTATATGAAGCTGGTTATGTAGGTCAGTTGATTCCAACTCAAGTTAAGAATGGAGGGCAAAGAAAATCAGTTATATTTAAGTACAGAAATCCTTCTTCTCAAGTTGATTTAATGCAGACATTTATTGTACATCAAGGTATACAGGCAGGACTAGGTGTAAGAATACATTAAAAAACCGTCCAGTCAAGGCTGCGACGGTAAAAAATGGTAGCTATGGCTACTCTTATTAATTATTATTATACTTGTTAAAATAAATTGTGTCAATGGGAATGAAAAATGACCATACTTTGACCATACTGTTTAACAAAATATAGAAAGTATTAGTAACTGAAAAACTATATAAATGTTGATATTAAAGTGATTAGAGTTAACTAGAATTAGTCAAGAATTGTAAAACTAAAAGTGTCTTTCTATTATAATAATGGGTTCAGACAGTTAGAAGACTATGAATCACCCAATAATTTTTGCTTGTTTGTTAAACAAATTAGCGATTTATAGATATTATTAAATATAAACTCCCTCAACCAATCATCCTTGGCTGAGGTCTTTTTCATTTTTTCCTGAAAAATCTAATCAAATAATAGACTAAAAAATAACCATGTGAGATAATGAACATAGAAAAAAGCTTCAGATACTCTCTCACCCTAGAGTCTTTCCCCAAAAAGATAAGTATCTGAAGCTTTTTTCTTTTTATGACTTGGAAATAATAGCATAAAATAATATATTTTACAAAGAATAATTACAATCTAGTTTTTTGCTATTAAATGTGTAATAATAATTATGTCATCACAACATGAAGAATGAAACCCATTATTATCTAGTCTATGTCCATTCTTTTTGTTTGCAGGAGTTGTGATGGCTTTCTGTACTCTTAGCTCAGTTGGTCAGAGCAGACGGCTCATAACCGTCCGGTCGTAGGTTCGAGTCCTACAGGGTACATAAATTTACTATAATTAATGTAGAAAAATACTATTGACAGTATTCTATATATTTCATAGAATATCTTGTAGTATTTTTTAGTTAGGAGAATATCATGGATTTTTTTAGATTAGAAAATGCAATATGTGATATTAATAAATTACATAAAGAAATATCTAGAATATATCTTATTGATAATTCTTTTAACTTGAAAAGTATTTGTGTGAAAGATGTAGTGGAAAATAGTTCCAAAATTTCTAAAGAGTTTTTAGATTATATAGATGAATATTATGCTGGATTAAATACGGCTCTAATTTCATCTAATTTTGAATATGATTATTCAGAATGGGACGCACGGATTAGAATTAAGCAAAAAGAGTCAGTTATAAATAAACTTCATCATTATCTTTGTAATCATAACAACGGAGAGATCCCAATTCAAAAATGTTTAAATGATTTATTAGGATTTAGGTTAATTATTGATGATTTTAACTTTAATTCTTTAGAGATTCAAAATTTTTTAGAAGATATAAAATATGAACAAAATTTGATGAAGTGGTATACTAGAAACAAAGAAGGTTATAAAGGAACGCATATTTATTTTAAAAATGTAAATAATTTCTATTTTCCGTGGGAATTACAAATATGGAATACAGCCTATGCTCGTAGTAATGAAATTTCTCATGAGATACATAAGGCCAAACGTAACTATATTGTGTGGCCAGAACAATATAAGACAGCTAGTTTAAAGGAGGAAGAATAATGGCGTATCATTTTATTGCTGTAGCAAGTTATTACGCTGGAGGTAAAAGAATAGGTTGGCACTATGCTTCTAATGACAATCTAGATAAAGCTGTTATTCAAGATTTTTTTGAACAAAGCCAGTATAGGTTGTCTAAAAGTGAGTTTGGTATCCACAAACTTATCACTGAAGATAAAACTTGGAAAAGTGTTATAGAAAAAGATTCTTTTTTTAGAGATATATCAGTAATCGAAGATATGGAAGATTTTTTTGATTTGCTTAGTGCGGATAAAAAGATGCACGTTGAGGATGTTGCTAAGTTTTTCTTGTCAATAGGATCCATAACTAATTTGAAACTGCAAAAACTAATTTATTTTGCATATGCAACTCATTTAAAAAATACGGGTAAAAAATTATTTGAAGAGCACATTGTTGCTTATAAGTATGGTCCTGTAGTTGAAGAAGTTTACCAATTATATAAGGGATATGGAAGAGAAAAAATTGAACAAGAAATTGAAAAAAAATTCATGCTTAAAGATATAAGAGTTCCTTTGGTATTTGCTAAAATCGCATTGAATGAAGATGCGGTTGAAATATTAGCATCTTTAACAGAAACAGTTCAAAAGTATTGGAATTTAAGTGCTTCTAGACTTGTTGAAATTTCACATGTTGATGGTGGACCATGGGATTTAACTTATGATGAGTTTTCAAGAAGTAAAGTGATTAAGGATGAGCTTATAAAAGAATATCATTATAAAGAATTAGAAAAACTGAGTTAAATTTTCAAGATATAAATACCAATTATCCACCCACCTTCGGGTGGTCTTTTCTATTTTTACACGTATGTGAAAAAAATAAGAAAACAATAATTTTAATTGTGGTAAGATAACAACGTCATCATATTGCACAATCACACCCGTTTCTATTTATGATGACATCCGTTCAAGGCTACTCGAAAGAGTAGTCTTGTTTAATGTTGATTTTTTACAAATTTTACAACTCTAAACAGCAGAGCGCCTTCGGGCGTTTCTTTTTTTTATGTTATAATAAAATGTCGGCTCGTCGCTTCCACAAATTTCGTGGTGGAAGGAGGATAGAAGGATGCATTTTGTTTTTGAGCATGTAATCTTGCCGTTGTTAATCGGTTTGACATTGGCATTATTTAGTCACTGGCTAGATAAGAAATAAGAGTCGACATGGCACTTAGTAGCAGCAACTACTAAGTGTCTTTTATATATAAAAAGACCTAACAATCAGCAACTTGTTAGGTCAGATAGAAAAATGCATTTTGTTTTCATACATTATTATACCTGATAAATAAATTGTGTCAAATGACTACCCTTTGACTACCTTTTATGGTATATTCAATGGCAGTTACTTCTAAAGTTATACTATTAAATGGTTGGTTTTAAAGGATTTTTCCATTTATATACGTTCACTTCTGTTCTAAATTTAGACGCATTTGTTCTGTCGGAATAGTTTTTATTTGTTGATTTATCGCCTTTTATGATCATTTTTTTCTCTTTTGACTACCCCTTTGACTACCTTTTTATAAATTCATGTATTTTAAGAATTTCTCTGCGCTTTCTTTTTCTGCTTCTTTTGTGACGTGAGTATAAATTTCTAGTGTTGTATTTATATTAGTATGACCTAGTCGTTCTTGAACTTGTTTGATACTTGCTCCAGCTTCAAATAATAAAGAAGCGTGAGTGTGCCTGAATCCATGTGGAGTAATATTATAATGAGGGTATTTTCTTAATATCTCATTTAAGAAAGCATTGTAAATAAGATTGTTGTTGTCGTTAGAAAAAATCAACTGTTTCTTATCTGGTTTGATTGGTATTCCACGCGATAATAAAAATTTCTTTTGTTCTAATTTCCATTGTTTTAATAAAGAGATTGTGGAATTATCTACAGAAATTATTCTTGTTGATTTATTTGTTTTAGTAGATGTGATGTAAGGATTCCCATTCAAATAATAGCCTGTTTTAGTGACTGATAAAGTTTGATTAGTGAAATCTATGTCATTCCATGTTAAGGCAGCAAGCTCTCCTTTTCTCAAGCCTGTATATGCTAAGACATGTAGCATGGTATAAACATTATTTGGTTCTTGCTGTTTTGCTATTAATAAAAATTCTTTTAATTGATATCGATCTAAAAAATTTTCTTTTTCTTTTTTCGGTTTTTTATTTTTTCTAGGAATCAAAATATTATCCATCGGATTTGAGAGAATTAGATGGATAGATATAGCGTAAGTAAAAATCTTCTTAGTATAACTTCTGAGACGAATAGGGGCATTTTCTTCATTCCATTCGTTAACTATTCGCTGACAAATTGCTGTATTTATTTTATTGACTCGCATGTGACCAAATTTAGGTAATATTTGGTTGTTGAATAGATATTTTACTCTTTCAGAAGTTGAATCTTTTACGGTGTTTTTGTAGTTAGCAAACCATAATTCATAAACTTCTTTAAATGTGCTATAATCTTGCTTGGAAAAACTATTAGATTCTATCTCTAATTGAAGTTGAGCTAGTGCAAACTTAGCTTCTTTTTGTGTTTTAAATCCTCGTCTAGTAGTTCTTTTCTTTTTACCAGTTAATGGATCTACGCCTAAATATGCTTGAAACATATAGGCAGTTGATCCATCTTTTTTTGTGTACTTTTTAATAGTAGCCATTTATATCACCTTTATTTATCTATGACTGATTCTGAATTTTCAAGACTATTTTCATCAGAAAGAACATTAGATAAATCTAAACGTGATTGACCATATTCTTCATCATTCGTTGATTCGATTTCTTCTGGAAGTTCTCCACCTGATAAAACAGTTCGAATTTTTTCTTCAATTTTATTCATTATTTTTGGATTTTTCTTTAATTCTTCTCTCAATAGTTCTCTACCTTGCACTTTAATTTCCCCGTTATTATAGTCAAACCAAGCACCAGATTTTTTTATGATCCCCATATCTTCACTTAAAGAAATAATTTCACCTGTACGAGAAATACCTTCTCCATACATAAGATCTAATTCAATAGTTTTAAAAGGAGAAGCAACTTTATTTTTAACAACTTTAATTTTTGTTTTATTTCCTTTAATAGGATTTTCTTTATCTTTTGTATCTTTGATTTGCTCTGAACGCCGTACGTCTAATCGAATAGTAGAGTAAAATTTTAAAGCACGTCCACCAGGAGTTGTTTCAGGATTTCCAAACATAACTCCAACTTTTTCTCTAAGCTGGTTAATAAAGATAACGATACATTTTGTTTTATTCACTGTACCAGATAATTTCCTTAGACCTTGTGACATAAGTCTTGCTTGAAGTCCTACATGAGAATCACCCATTTCACCATCAATTTCAGCTTTTGGAACTAATGCAGCTACTGAGTCAATGACAACCATTCCTATTGCACCACTAGATACAAGAGCATCTGCAATTTCTAACCCTTGTTCACCAGTATCTGGTTGTGAAAGAAACAATTCATCAATATTTACACCAATTTTATGAGCATAGATAGGGTCTAATGCGTGTTCGGCATCTATAAATGCAGCTTGAATACCTAATTTTTGCGCTTCAGCAATAGCGTGTAATGCTATTGTTGTTTTTCCTGAACTCTCTGGTCCAAAAATTTCAATAATACGCCCTTTAGGATATCCTTGTACGCCTAAGGCGTTATCAAGCAAAATGGATCCTGTAGGAATTACTTCAATTTGTATATCGGTCTTTTCACCAAGACGCATAATTGCACCTTTTCCATAATCTTTTTCAATCTTTTTTAATGCTTTTTCGAGTGCTTCTGCTCGTTCGTTAATATCAGTTTTTTGTGTAGGTATTTCTTTACTAATTTTATTATTTTTTGACATGATTATTTTTCCTTTCTCGAATGTACGTTCTTATTGATTTTAAAAGAAAAGCCCGAAGGCTAGTCTTTTTAAACTTCTACTTTTTTATATGATCGTACACAAAGTAATATTATGTTATACTAATAATGTAGTAGTTAATCAGAGGTGATTATATGCTTTTCGAAAATTTCAATATTTTAACTGCATTGTTTCAATCTGTTGTCACAGGATATTTTACGTATTTTCTTTTGAAAAGTAATGATTTGTTAGTTTTGTCAAATGCAAAAAAAGAAGAAAAGACAGCCATCGTGTCGTTTTTATCTATTCTAAATTGGTCGATTTATTGGATAATACAGCAAATCTTGAAGAATATCCTACCACACTTAGAGTTTGCTTGGTTAACGACTGTTACGGTAGTTATAAGCCTTGTCTTAATCTTAGTTCTAGGAGTGTATATTTTTCCTAAAGTGCTTAGTTCCTTTTTCGAATGGTTCAATAAACTTCGTACAAAAAATAATAAACTGTCATTTACTAGAAAACCAATTCGAGATGAGGCACTAGATGGAAAAACATTAAAATATATTTATCTCTTTGATTTTGATAGTAAGTATATAGCTTCTGGTTATCTAAATGTTTATCAATATGATATAGATGAATACAATGAACTGTTATTGTATGCACCTAAAGAGCCAGAGTGTACAAAAACAATTGAAGATGTTGAAAAATTATTTCAAAAATATAATATAAATATTCTCATTGATTATGAAAAGCGAGTAAAACTTTATATCGTACCTATGGACGAGGTTGTGGACGAAGCGGTGGTGGAGTAGTTCCTTTTTTTCCATCACTTCTTTTATCGCCAGTTTTTATAGTGCGAGTCTCATATAAAGAAATAAACATAAACATATACTTCCTTTCTTTTTTCATCTTTATTTAGATAGTTCTTACAGCCGATGATATTAATTTTTAATTTAAATATTATTCACTCCAAGTTGCGGGACCATAGGTTACTGAGTAAGGAGCATTTCCTTTTACACCAAAATACATAACTACAGTAGCTTTTTTTCCACCAGCAATTTCATTTGGAATATTATTAGAATAAGTATTAGCGTCTAATCGTCCTAATTCATCGTTTCCATCATATATGTCAAATGTATGTGCATTAAAAGAAATAGGTGAGTCAGTTTTATTTTCAACAATAGCTGTTACAACAACAGGATGTTCACCGTCTACTGGATTCATCAAACTAATACTGTCATCTGCTTTTACTTCTGTAACTGTTATTGATTCTCCAGAGGTAAACTTAACTGCCTGTCCCATTTTAACATTTCCACTTGCTGAATCAGGATCATTCTCGGAACTATCATGTGTTGAAGAATTATCAATTAAATTTTTCAGAACTGTTACTCTCTTATTCAATTCTTCATTTTCGGATTTTAAATCTGAAATTTTTTGTCTTAGACTTGACTCCGTTGTATCATCAGACGTAGATGTGCTAGACTCACTACCTGCATTGTTATTTCCACAAGCGCCTAGTATCAAACTACTAAAAACTAATCCAAACACGATTTTTTTCACTTATTTTCCTCCTCTACAAAACTTTTCAAATTTAGAAAAAGATAAGAAGTTAAGAAAAGTTTTGCTTGCTATGATTTATTTGCAGTCAATAGCCGAGGGGATTCGGTTATACAGTCCGTGTTGGTAGCACGGGCTTTTTTTGTTAAACGCAAAATCAATAATAATTGTCATAACTATTGAAATCTGCTGTTTCTTCTAAATATTTCCAATCTACATACTGTTCAGCCCACTTAGGAATACCACAACTTTTCAGTAGATATTCACGTGTTGGGTATTCTGCTGGGTTAACACCATGTAATAATAATTCAACCATAAAAGTATTAGCTTCATATTCGACACCGTAGAGAGTAAAACTTCTTCCTTGTTTGGTTAACGTTTGTGTGTTTGTATCATGTCCGCAACAATGATGTCCTAGCTCATGACAGCAGGTTTCAAAGTTTTCTTGCTCTGTGTTATTGCAATTTAAAATAATAGTAGGAATTCGTAAAAGATATGAACGATAACCCATAAATTCTTTGCCTAGATCATCGTAATCGATATAAACTCCTAAACTATTTGCTAGCTCGTAAGGATTTTTCGTATCGTATTTATTTACATATTTATTTACCATTTTTCTAATATCATTTCGCAACACAGTTCTATACCTCACTCTGATTTATCATTTTACGATATTTTTTTGGAGTGAATTTCTCTTTTGCAAGAATCTTTGAGCGACGAACTGTCCTTTCTAAAGAGTCACGTAACAATTCAGCATCTTCTTCATCGATTTCAACACCTCCATTTTTCAAGAAGGCTAAAGAATTTTCATTGCTAAGTCCGTTTATTAAATCTTCTAGTATTCGTTGCACGTCTTTCTCATCTTTAGTAGTGAATTCTGGTGTATCTGCACGCCCCAGAAGGTAGTCAGTTGTTACTCCGAAATAATCAGCAACTGCATTTAATTTATCTATAGATGGTTTATTCTTTTTCCATGAATATAATGAGTTTCTACTAAAACCTAATTTTTCTTCTAGCTCAACGATGGATATTTTTTGCTTATCAGCTAAACCTTTTACTCTTTCGAAGGTAATCATGTAAATCATCCTTTTTAACTTACGAAAAAAATTAAAGATATTTATTGACATCTACAAAAATCTTTAATATACTATGTTCATAAGCTAGTTAGTCAGCTAAACAAGCCATAAGAATAACATAGTAATCCCCTTTAACGTTTGCCGACGAATAAAAAGGTTTTATGAATCTATCTATAGTCTTATTTAGCTATGTTTATATTCTACAAATATCTTTAATGATTGTCAATATTTTTAGCTAATAAATTAACTAGCTTTTAACTGGATGAAAGGAGGTCATCAAATGTATGTAACAGATTTTGCAGAATTAGCCGAAGTTATGATGAAGCGTAAACGAATCCAGTTGAAAGACATTGCTGAATTTATTGGTACTTCATCAGTTTATGCTCGACAAGTAATTGATGGGTACCAGCGTGGAGAAAAAGCGGATTTTTACAAGTTGAAAATCGCAGACTTTTTAGGGATTGACCGAAAGTATGCGAACGTTAATCAACCGGCGTGATTATACGAGGTGCAGTATGAAGAGTTTAAAAGAAAATCTTCTATCACCCGATGTTATATCTTTGATAGAAGAATACGAAGAAGTTATAAAAGAGTTTAATGATTTGGCAAAAGAACCACCTGAAAAAATCAAAATAAAGATTATAGCGGAGGGACATATCCAGTCTGGACAACAGAGTTGTACTGTGACGAAATGGTTAGAGGGAATTCCTTATTGCCGCGAGATGTATAAACAGTAATAGTATTTTTACCTATTAGAGATTCATCGAACATGAAAAAAAGTAATCCAGTAACTGATTCAAATGGAGCAATTGTTATAACAGGCTTTAAAACATTGTTGTTATCAAGTGCTATTTCTATTTTCTTTTCTTTTCCAACTGAATAAAATGTGATTTCATCTTTTTTAGTCGAATTAGTTTCGATTGTCACAGAATAATGTTTTGCATTGTTAGTAAATATGCTGAATTTGTATTTATCGTTAAGTGAAAAGGAATTTATTGTAACTGGAATTGAACTATTATTTGTTATTACGACATTTGGAAATAAACGATATCTATATTGGAAATAATTGTCGGGATTTTCAGTTGAGAAGCGATCTATTTTCCATTCGCTAATATTCTCATCTAACACCTGTAATTGAAGATTGAATTTTTTATTATATTCATTTTTCAAAGTAAATAAAAAGGCGATTGTAGAAAAAACAAATGATAGTAGAGGTAAAAAGAAACTGAGTATAAGATTCAATTTTTTGTTCCTTTCATTCAAGAATTATTAAGCATTGATGATAGTTTATCAAAATAACAAATTTTAAACAACCAGCGTGAGGTGAGAAAGTGGATAAAAAACAAGAAATAAAAGTTCATGCAGAAGTTATCGGAATAGATGAAGCAATAAAAAAAGCTGAACGGTATGTCGAATTATTAAAAGAAGCCAAAACGTTGGCAGATGAATTGGCTTCAAAGGAATTTGAAATTGAGATTAAGCAGGACTAAACCTTGCCTTTGAAATCAATTTCAGCTTTGCAATATTTACACTTGTTTTTTCCATTAGATATTTTACCAAGTGAACTATCTGAACAAGGAAAAACATTATCGGATCAAATTAAGAGATTAGCTAAAGAGTCTAAATTATCTTATGTAGAAATTAACAAAGCTCTCTATCTAGCTGATAAAGAGCTCTATATAGAAAAGATTAACAGCTAAAACCATTCGTTTTTGGGAGGTAAGAAAGTGAAAGTCTCAGAAAGAATAGCCGTTGCTTTAGAAAGTATAGCAAAAAGCCTTAGCACTTTGGCAGAAGATACTAAGACAACGAATTGTTATAAAGAATCAGTATTCGTTCAAATACTCATATTCATTCTCGGTATAGTTGTTGGATATACGTTATTCCAGCTAGGAATAGACTTGTTGAGATAGTTAATAGTTTAAAAAAATTATCATTACTAGAGTGAAAGTAAGCTGACGTATTAAAAGAAATATAAGCGAAAATAAATGATAAGAGTAGAGTATTGTTTATTCTTTTCCAATAACTTTTGTAAAGATCAAGCCAGCTACTTGTTAATTGCACTGGATGTTCTGGATTATTTCTATTGTATATCAAAATCTCAAAATATTTTCGTTCATAATTCCGTTTAGCTTTTTTAGTCAGATAGGAAATATAAGATTTACTTTTTGTTTGAATAAGCCAAAGTAAAAATAACACTATCGATAACCAAAAAGAATATTTCTCTAAAAAAGGAATAGATTGTTTTACAAGATAAAACATTTTGTCACCACCTTATCAGTTATTTCAGTGGACCACTCACTGATAAGAAAATTTTAGCAAAAGAAATGAACGAAAATCAACGGTGTAGGAGGTGTACTCGTGGAAACATCAAATGAATTAGCAGGATTAATTGAAAAATTAGTTGAAGAAAAAGTAGACGAAAAAATGCAAGTATTAGAGGCTACTTACTTTGCTAAATCAAAACAGACTCTTTTTACCACAAAGGAACTTGCTGATAAATGGGGCTGTTCAGCTAAAACAGTTGATACTTATTTAAAGCAAGGAAAAGTTGAACCTGTTGATAAAAGCGGTCGACACTACTTGTACGATTTAGTAGAAGCTGAGAAAGCAAAACAAAACTATACTAAGAAAGTTTTAGTTAATCAAAAGCTAAATTACCGTATGAGAGCTATGTAAATTCTACACTCACCACTTCCGAAAAGAGGGGTTGCGAGTTTTCTCCTTAAAAAATCAAGTTCGCACATACACGTTGGCATGAGCAACTCCTCTTTCCGGAGGTGGTGACGGTGAGAGACGAAGGAGGGATGACAATGGAAGAATACGCAGAAAAGCAAAAGAAGATACTAGATATCAAAGTAAACATTTTAAAAACGGCTGAAAAAGCTATGGAAACTGCTGTAAAAGAAAAAGACTCCGCAATGATTTCAGCCATCGCAGAGCTTTTACAAAATTACTGATCTTTATTTTCAAGATCAGTAGGAAGTTTTCCGTTGATTAGTGTATAGGAAAAATCAAGATAGGCTTGAGCAACTTCTTTTACAGATTTTGATTGTCCTTTAACAGAAGTTCTTCCACTTTCATGAGCCACTTCTTTTTCATGATTTAACCAAGCTATAACAAGATCGACGGCTAGTTCATTAGTACTTTTGTTAACTTGAGACATATGTTTTCACCTCCATTTCTATAGAAATATTTTATCAAATAGAAATGGAGAAGTTCAATAAACGAAAGGAGGAATGAAAAGTGAATGTTAAAAATCAAATTGAAAAAGAAGCGATTAGAAGATTAAAAGAACTTCAAAAGACGCCTAGCAAAAAAAGCATGCGGGTTGTAAATGATTTAATTCATAAACTTTTTATCGTGGATAGATCAATCAATTCTGAAATTCAAGTTTTACTTGAAGATTTTCTGGCAAAAGAACTAGCTAATCAGAAATCTTTTGAATGCAAAGAGATTTCTGAATTAGCTAACACATGCTTGATGATTCAAAATTAATCTTTTAACTGATAGTTTTTTAGAATTTGTTCTAATGCTTGAGCTAAAGCTAATTTGCCATTTTCATCTAGCTTCAAGTGTGAAAAAACATCATATCTTTCTAATTCAAGAAGAATTTGAGAACAATTCACTAAATTAACCTCCTTATCAGATATTTCAGTCTGTCACCCTGATAGGGGGATTATATCAAAATGGGAGATAAGGAAATTCTCTCTTTTGTTAAAAAGTAGCAACAAAAAAAGACCGCCTAAGCGATCATTTCTCGTCTGTTCTACCGACCAAATAATCAAGCGATACATCGAAGTAGTCGGCGAGGGCGATGAGGGTATCAAGCTTTGGCTCACTATCACCTGATTCATAACGTTGGTATTGTCGATTATTTATTTTTAAAAATAATGCCATGTCGGTTTGTTTTAAACCTTTTTCTTTTCTTAATTTAGTAAGGTTTTCCGCAAGTTTTTTAGTCATTATATTCCTCCAAAAAAATATATTGACACGACGTTTTATGTCGTGTATATTATAAATATAAACACGACACAAAGTTGCGTGTTAATTTAGAAAGCAGGGGCTGATGTGTTAGTAAAAAAATATCGTAAACAAAAAAAGCTAACTCAGAAAGAGGTAGCACAAAAGATTGGTATTAATGAAAGACAATACCAGAGAATTGAAGCTGGCAAATCATTCGCCACACAAAAAGTGCTAAACGCACTAGAAGATTTGTTCGAGAAACCTCAGCGTGTACTTTTGGCGAAGCGCGCTGAGGAAGTTCCGAACTATATGAAACAATATTTGTAGCAAGTATACCACAAGTTTGATTTAGGAGGAAGAATCAAATGGCAGAAATGGCAAAGAAACATCAGCTGATTATCGAATATGAAGATGTAGCTGATTTAAGAGCTAAGTTGAAAGATGAACAACGCAATTTAATCGGTACTCGCACGTTTGACGTGTTTCGACCAGTTGCTATCCAAGATGAGGAAATAATCGCAGTCAATAAACAGTATTTTACTGAAGATGATTTTGATAAAACAATGCTTGAACCACTGAGAGCAATCTATGTGGCTGAAGGGAAATTTTTAACTGAATCTACAATCCACGAATCATTGAAAAAAATAGCATTGAATGTTTTTGGTGTTACCAAGAACAAGGATTTAATGCAAGAGCAGTTACTGCAAGTACAAGAAGCGTATCAAGCATTTAAAGATTTATATTTACGCTTATATGAAGAGCGTGTGAGCAAAATAGCAAAGGAGCGATAGTACATGAATGAAAAAATTAAAAATCTTATCGAAGAATTAAAAAGCGAATGTAACAAAGAAAATATTGGTCTTTCTTTATCACTAGTAGATGAAGGTAGATATGGAGTGACAGCAGCTGGTCCAGCTAAGCTTATCGTTATTGGTGCTTTATTACAAAGAAAAGAATATATAGAAATTGCTGAAGGGAATTGCAGTTGTGGAGGATGTCAGGAGGTAAGAGAAGTTATCAATGCATTTGATGATGAGGATTACTCGCCACAACATACCTTTGGAGTTGATAGCAAAGAAGATTTAGCTGATGTGATGACCCGTATTTTCAAGGGGGAATTCGAATGATTAAAATCAATACGCTTTGGATTGCACTATTTGTCTTTATGCTTGTAGTAATCTCAAATGCTAATTTGTTTGTAGGCTGTTTATTTGCAGGAATGATTACTTTGCTAAGCTTGTTAGAAGATTTCACAAAGAAATCAGGTGCTAAGCATGAATGAGTTAACAAATCTAGACAACTATTTAACTGATCCTGATTATGCTAAACCACCATATGAAGCACCAATCGATGAGGAGGATGAGCAATGAACGAAGAAATATTATGTAGCATCAAGAAAGAACAAGAAATTACAAATAGTTTGTTAGAGATTATTGCTAATAGAATAGAACGAAATCATAAATCAGTGATTTATTCTTCGGATAATTCGAAGGATGATCTGTTGAAAAAAATCGAAGAACTATCCGAAGAAAACATGCTTTTGCGGAGTCGAGCAGAACAAGCTGAAAAGGCATCGATCCTGGCCAATAACGAACTTACTAGATTAAGAATGAGTATTTCTAGTAATCGAAGGATCGGATAGAAACAAATTAATGTTACTCAGTTGATTGCTAATCAAATCTCTGTCCAAACGATTGTTTTCATACACTTTTTCAATTATTGATAAACATGATGTATCCATGCTTAGAGTTAGGTGTCCGAGACTCGGCTTGGTAGGGAATATTGTGGTAACGATGTCGTAACAGCTATTTTTATTTGGTAAAAGAAACATTATCGAATCTCTCATTTCGTCAACCATCAATACAACATCCGATCGAAGTTTGATAAAAAGGACATTTTCCCCACAAAGATAAGTTTTTACTTCGATGAATTCGCCATCAATAGTTTTTTGTAGTTTTGGCTCCATCAAATAATCATACATTAAAATCACTCCTTTAAGGAAAGTGTATCAAAAATATAATACGAACAAAAAGAGAACAAGGAGGATGAAGATGAGTAAATCAACCTTAGACATGAGCCATCAAGAATGGCTCGAAGACCGCAAAAAAGGTATTGGTGGTTCAGATGTCGCAACCGTACTTGGATTGAATAAATACAAATCCCCTTATCAATTATGGCTTGAGAAAACGGGTCAAATTGAATTGAAAGATTCAGAGAGCGAACCAGCTTATTGGGGCAATGTTTTAGAAGAAGTTGTTGCCAAAGAATTTCAAGAACGAACAGGCAAAAAAGTACGCAGAAGAAACCAAGTGTTTGAACATCCGTTACATCCATTTTTAAGAGCCAATATCGACCGTGATGTAGTAGGAGAAAATGCCATTCTTGAATGTAAAACAGCGAATCAATTTCTTAGCAAAGAGTGGGAAGGGGAAGAAGTACCACTCAGTTATTTGTGTCAAGTGCAACATTATATGAATGTATTGAACAAGGATTATTGTTATATCGCTGTGTTGATTGGTGGTCAAAGATTTATATGGAAACGAGTTGAACGAGATCAAGAACTGATTGACATCATCACAGAACGGTTAGTTGATTTTTGGGAAACGAACATTATTGGCGGAGAAGAGCCACTGATCGATGGAAGTAAAGCAACGTCAGATTTTCTAAAAGAGCGTTATTCAGAATTAGATTCAACTGAAATTATGCTTCATGCTGATTATGATGTTCTACTCGATCAAAAAGAAGAGTTACTCAAAAATAAGAAGGAACTAGAGAAGAGTATTCGACAAATCGACAATCAAATTATTCAGGAACTTGGAATAAAGAATGCCTCTACAGGTATCACACCTAATCGGATTATTTGTTTAAAATCAGTCGTTTCTAAACGAAAAGACTTGAAGAAAATAGCAGAGAAATATCCAGATGTGATGAAAGATGAGGAAATTTACAGCTTATCAACTTCAAATAGATTAGTGATAAAGGAGATTCAGTGATATGGCAACAAGTAAAGATTTAAAGAATCAGCTAACAGAACAAAGCAATCAAGTGGTTGATGCTTCTAAGTTAGGGTTTAAAACACTAATGAGTACACCAGCTATGAAAAAGAAATTCACAGATATTTTGCATGAAAAATCTGATGCTTTCATGGGCTCACTTTTGACATTGGTTGGTGGAGATGACTATTTATCTAAAGCAGAGCCGATGACCATCATCGCTTCTGCTTTAAAAGCAGCGACGATGGATTTACCAATAGATAAAAATTTAGGCTATGCCTATATTGTTCCATTTAATCGGAAAGAAAAGGTAGGAAAAGATTGGATTACGCATAACGAAGCCCAATTCATCCTAGGATACAAAGGCTATATTCAGTTAGCACAACGTTCTGGACAATACAAAGCACTTAATGCAATAGAAATTTATGAAGGGCAATTAATTGAATGGAATCCTCTGACAGAAGAGTTTCAGTTTGACTACAATGCGAAACAATCTGATCGAGTCATCGGTTATGTTGGATTTTTTGAATTACTAAATGGGTTTAAAAAAACTGTTTATTGGACGAAGCAAGAAGTAGAAGCTCATCGTATCAAACATGCCAAAGGGTTTGATAAAACAAAGCTAACTGGAGCGTGGAAAGAGAATTATGATGCGATGGCGATAAAAACCGTCTTACGTAACATGTTAGCTAAATGGGGGATTTTATCTGTAGAAATGCAAAATGCGGTTACTTCTGATGAAAGAGTTTTTCGATTTGACGAAAATAATGACCTTGTAGAAGAAGTGACTTTAAATGATGCAGAACCAATCGAATCAGAACGTAAAGAAGCAGAAAAAGTGGAAGACGTATCATCAGCGTTTGATGAATACGAAGAAACAGCAAATATAGACGAACAACAGGATTCATTGTTCGATGATATGAATCCGCCACTATAGCGAGGGAATTTCCCCTCGCTTATCTAAGGAGGTGATAGTGTGGCAAGACCAACAAAAGAAGGTCTTGATTATTTTCCTCTTGATGTTGATGTTTTCGAAGATGAAAAAATAGAGGCTATTGCTGGGGAATTTGGACTTAAAGGAGAAATTGCGGTAATCAAACTGCTTTGTGCGATATATAAAAAAGGATATTTCATTTTGTGGAATGATTTAACGCAAGCTACTCTTTTAAAACGCCTGCCAGGAGTAAGTAAGGAAATGCTCAATCAAATAGTGAACCGCTTAGTCAAATGGGGTTTTTTTGATAAACAACTGTTTGACTCGGTCGAGGTGCTTACGAGTGAGAATATCCAAGCCACCTACTTTGAAGCGACAAAAAGACGAAAATCACCAAAACCAACTAAGTATGTAATTAACGCAAACATTAATACACAAGATGAAAGAGATAATGCTGACATTAATCCCCAAAGTAAAGGAAATAAAAGTAAAGTAAATGAAACAAGAGTATCTTCTTCTAGATCTAGTATAGATATTCATTCAGAAAATATCGCAGAGAGCTATTGGCTAAATCAAGTGAATCCAGCAGAAGCACCAATGGTTTTAGAATCTATTCGTTTTTGGGTAAATGATTTTCAAGGACAAGATGAAATTGTCATCATGGCGATTGAAGAAATGCTAAAAAATGGTGCTAAAAATTATAACTATCTCGATAGAGTGCTAAAAAACTGGGAAAACAAGCAACTAGACACCGTTGAGAAAGTGAGAAAGTATTTGCAAGGTCATTATTCAAAATCACCTAGAAATGCAAATAAAACGCTTGAATACGAGAAATTTAGCACAGATGAGTTGCCTATTTGAGAGGAGGCGTAGGCATGGAAACCGTTGGAGAAATCATGGAAAAACTAATACAGAAAGTGCTTGTCCAACGTGGCGAATGTCCTGAATGCGGACAGCCCTTGTATGGATGGCGTACGAAGAATCCTGATGGCTCAGATCGTTGTAAACCAACTTGTATGCAATGTGGGTATAAAGCATTGCGAGTTCAGGAAGACTTACAAACAGAGCAAATGTACAACGAAAGTCTGAAAGCAAGAGCCATCAACTTTTTCAAAGGTGGTTCTGTCGTGCCTAATAAAGCGTTGTTTGATTGTACATTGCAGAATTATCAAATTGTCGATCAAGAAACAAGACAAGCGGTTGAAGTAACCAAACGCTTTGTTAATTCAGTCTTGTTAGGAAATCCAAGTCACCTTGTTTTAACTGGCAAACAGGGAACAGGTAAAAGTCACCTAGCGATGGCAGCGGCTTGGGAAGTCTTGAAGCGATCAAACTACGATAAAAAAATCTTATTTATCGGGTTACAGGAAATGCTGGATCAAATCAAGTTTTCGTACAACAATCCTGAACTCAGAAAAACGATTGAGGGTTCGTTGATTGCAGACATTAAGACAGCTGATTTAGTCGTCATTGATGATATCGGTTCAGAGCTAGGAAAAGATGCATCAGATAGTCGAGCGTTTGGCATAAATACGCTGAATTCCTTCTTGGATGCACGACAGAACCTAGCAACAATCATCACAACGAATTTGCTTGGTAAAGAACTGAAAAAAGCTTACGGCACGAGGACGACATCAAGAATGTTTGTCAATTCTGATGGATTTACGATGGTATTTTCTCAAACAGCAGATAAGCGATTAAAACCAGTAAAAGGAGCGATCGCATGAATCTGACTAGGCAAGAAAAACAAGAGCGAAGAAGACAAATACTGAGAATTATTGGCGATCGCTCAGTCGAAGAATTATCTGATCAAGAATTGAAATCAGTGCAAGAGATCGCCGAAACGATTGGGGCAGACACGATGGATCAATCGAAACCATTACCCAAACTGGACCTTGAATCATTTACGTTTGAGCAATATAGCCAACTGAGAGAGGGAGGCTATAGTGTAAATGCCATTCGAAAAGCTCTTGGAGCAGGAAGTAGTGTTTGGGCAAGATGGCGTAAAGAAAATATAAAAGAGGTTAAACAAAATGATTAAACTAATCGGCAAAGATACACTTAAGGTTTACTACGTAGCAGAAACGAAAGCAGAAGTCAGCCGTTGGCTATTGAAAATGTTTAGTAAAACTAGAGCGAATGCTTCGGTAAGTCAGAAAGCAAGTGTATCAGAAACAGTCATGCCAGAGGCTATGTGGATTTCAAGGAGGAACTGTGATGGCAAGAAAAAATAAGAAATTCATTCCAGAAGTAGGACAAGAAGTCGAATGCTTCTGTTGCAAGTCAAAGCGGGAAACACCGTGGCTTTATCCGTTTGAAGGATATGTGGAAGAAGTTTATGGCAATTCAGCAATGGTAACAATTAAGACTACTCATCCAGACGATGACGGTTTAGTAGTTGGATATGATGGTCGAACGATTGTTCCTTTTTCGGAAATGAGGGCTGCGGAATGCTAGATATGAAAGGTTTACTAAATATCGCATCAGCTTTTTTAGGATGTGGACTTATTTTGGCAATGGCAATGCTTGTATTAGCAGGAGTAGCCAAATTTGGCGTACTACTTTGGCAGATGATTTTTTAGGAGGAACAGCAAATGATACCGAAATTTAGAGCATGGGTAAAACCTGATATTTTAAGCAATCATCTTAATGGGGTGATTGCTGAGGCATTACCTAATTTTATTTATGGCAATTGTTTAGTTTTGAGGGAAGATTTAGAAGAAGATAAGCAATTTGAAGAAATGATTGATTTTCTTGATATTGAACTCATGCAATCCACAGGATTGAAAGATAAGAATGGTGTGGATGTCTACCAAGGCGATATCATCAGATGTACTAGCGGTTGTCCTCATGAAGTAATTTGGTTAGAGGAATATGGAGGTACATTTTTAGGAGGAATGCCGGCGTGGTATCTTTCAGGATTTAGGAATGGCTATGCGTGGACTGGTAGAGAAGAAGTCATCGGAAATATTTACGAGAATCCAGAGTTATTGGAGGAACAGCGATGAACATACAAGAAGGAATCAAAGAATTAGAAAG
>ERZ1034680.225-NODE-225-length-36358-cov-19.027794_pt1 | contig 36358 bp, 29 predicted proteins | sample MGYA00520639_ERZ1034680 | MGnify/ENA primary metagenome ERZ1034680 (study PRJEB33766, sample SAMN09781760) | gut metagenome | biome: gut microbiome | host: Homo sapiens | place: Madagascar | study: EMG produced TPA metagenomics assembly of the PRJNA485056 data...
ATTAACTTCCAGTTTTAAAATTTGTGAGTGGAACTTCGTTTTGCAATTAACCTTTTCGTTGATTTTTATACTGAAAGTATAACATATCGCTTTTCTTCTCACACGGTTGTTATAATAGATTTGAAGTCAGAAAAAGTTCGTTGGAAAGATCAGAAAGGAGCCGGCAATCTTATGAAATATACCTCTGCCGAGGCAGCCAAGCTGCTTCGTGAATTAAATGACCGTCACGACAATCTGGAGCTTCAGGAAAATCTCTGCTCCGTTTTCAATGCCGCGCTCGGTGAGAACATCGAAGACGTGCGCCCGGAATATGATTATCGGCTGGTACAGGACCAGCTTGCAGATTTGGAGCAGCAGATTCGGAAGGTGAAGCATGTCATCAGTATGTTCAATCTGACACACTTAGTCCCCGGATTTGATATGACTGTGGATCAGATTCTGGTCTATATCCCGCAGCTTTCCAAACGGAAACAGAAGCTCTCAGCGATGATGCAGCGGCTTCCGAAGCAGCGCGCTTCTGCGAGAGGCTTTTCTCCGGATACTGCGGTCATTGACTACTGCATTGCCAACTACGATCCGGAAAAAGCAAAAGAGGATTACACCGCAGTTTCCGCAGAATTGTCCAGAGCCCAGACTGCTCTTGACCTTCTGAACAGTACCGAAACCATGGAAATCGAGCTCTGATCCCCCATTCCGGCAAAGTGCAGCACTCTGCGATTCGCCCTTGGATGGGCGCTGTGTTAAAGGTTATTGTTATTCGTTATTCTTTTGTTATTCGCAGCCTGTTGTGGTTGATACGTTTTGCGGTCAGGCGACTCAATTAAAATATCAGCACTTTGCAAAAGCTGCCTGCGGATCTCCGCCAGACAGAAGCAGCACGGTCCGGTCTGTCAGCGCCCCTCTCCGAAAGGAGAGGGGTGCAAAAACATCAATATCTTCTTCAACGACCAACCTGAGCATATTTTTCAGGCAGCTACGCCTTGATCCGTTTGTTGTCTGTGATGCTGCTAATATAATCGTCAATATCCTGCACGATGCAATGATCCCCCATTGTGTGCAGTGATTCAAAATATCTCGTGATATACCTGTAGATGCCATACTCATCAAAGGTCTTTGCCACATCAGCACCGGAAAGCCCTTTGAAATAGCGGTACCGCTCCATGCAATAAATCAAAAAATCGGATTCTTTGCTCATCTCTCACGCCTCCTCCGGGTAATCATAGGAGCCTGTCAGAAGTTCATCCTGATACATGGCATACAGCGTCATCGGGCTGTAGTGCCACAGCTTTGATTCTTCATCCGAAAGCTCCTGATAGAGCTTTGACTTGTAAAAGCGGGAAATCGCTTTCTCATCATCCACATTGCTGTTTTTTGTAATCTGTTCGATGATGGGCGGCACAATGATTGCAAGCATTGCGCTAAACTGATCCTCGTTCATACAAGCTCCCTCCCTTCAAAATACAGGTATTGCAGGGACTTCTCAGTTGCAAACACCAGCTGGTTGAACAATTTCCGAATCTTGAGTGCCGCCAGTGTCTGTTCCTTATCCAACACTCCGGTCATATACAGAGTAATGGTACGGTACACATCATCATTGGCCACAGCACCATAAATCAGGTCATGCTGCTTTCCCTGATAGGTTCCCTGGCGGTTCTCCGCTACAAAATCCAGCCATGCTTCATCCGGGCTCTCAAAGCGCAGCAGACTGCACTCCTTAAAAGCCACTGCTTCCTCCACGGAATAAATATTCAGTGTAGCGGCTCCTGTTTTGCGGCGATCAGTGACCTTTTGAGCGAAGTTCACTGCCTGATCGCAGTTGGTGGTGGTATAAAACCCAAAGCCGAAGTCCAGATAGCGATTTTGCCGGATAAGTTTCGGCTGCTCTACGACAACATTGCTTCCGTGATACAAAATCATTGCAAACGCCTCCTCATCACAGCGTTAATGATAAGCTCTCGAATACTATCCCGAGGCAGCTCATAAATATCCTTCCAATAAATACCTTCCAGCCTTGCGCCTAACCGAATATTCCGGAGCACGAATTGAAATGCATCGTCAATTTGCTTCCATAATGGACCAGAGTACTCTCGTTTATCCACAAAAACAGTACGGGTCTTCCCCTTAAACATTCCACACTGAATTTGCGAAAGGAACTCATCTTTACCAAGCAGGTAGACGTATCCATTCGTCGGACGAACACTTCCATCCTCCGCTTCTGCCAGGAGGCCCCAACTCAAGAGCACGTTTTTTGTTACGTCTTTAATCCCCATGGATTTGATGTAATTCCATTTAAGTCTTCTTCAAAGAGCGGCAGAACTGAAAGCCTATACTGTATTTGATTCACGAATCCGGCTCCTTACCCGTCCAAAAACTTCTGAGGCAGAATAACGGACCTCCGAACGTTCTGCTGCAACATCTGCCTCATCCAATTTCTTTTCTATATTATTGGTGAGTTTTTCATATTGTTCAATGCTCATAAGAACCATTGTTCCATATCCATTCTTTGTAAGGAATACAGGAGCATCTGAAGCAATGACAGTCTCTTCTATTTCCGGAAAATGATTACGCAGATCTGATACTGGTCGAATACTGATCATTTTACTTTTCCTCCTTATTATTATCATAATATAATCACTATTTTATCATTTCCACAACTTTAGGGACTATCATAGTCCACCTGTGTGGCGCAAGTACAGAAACTACGTAAATGTCAAATGAACTTCTGGTGGCTTTCAATGCAACCTGCAATTCCGACATTTCGATCCCCTCCTCAGGATTCTTACTCTCCGCAATGCTGTCTCTTCCTCAGTAAGATAATATCCAGCATGGAGATCTCATCAACGATGAGCCGTCCTTCATGCTGGATACCCTGTTTTCATTCGTGAAAGAGCTTGGCTAATCCACGCCGAGTGCTTTAAAAACCGCATCTTCTGCGCTTTGGTACGGAATCAGCTGAAATGCACTCATAAGATCTGACGGTACCGTAACAAAATCGACAAAGGATGTCTGCGGAATCAGCACTTTTTTCGCCCCGGAATCCATACAAACCTGCAGTGTGTCTGCAAGATTTTCCACTTTCATTATGGTTCCGCTTATACTGATCTCTCCCAGTACAGCAAGCGAACTGACCGTAGGTCGTCCTAAACCGATACTGCATAGTGCAATCAACGTGGGCAGCGCCAGCTTTCCGGTCATACCTATCCCCTGCAAATCCTGATAGTTGATGATGTAATCCCGCATCGTGGTGCTGATGCTCCCACTGATTCGATTTCCATTGGCTTTCAGGAAATTGAATGCAGTATTTGTAGCTTCCTTGCAATCACGATCACTGCCAAGGCCAGTGCGTTCAAATTTCCCATTGCCATTGAGCATCTGGCTTTCAAGGCGAAACACGCCGATCATACCGGATTTTCCTCTGCTGACAGTATACACCTGTCCCGGATTACAGATGCCATCGGGGATAAGTTTGCCGCCGCCCTGCTCCGGCACGGAAACAAATTTTTCCTCGAAAGTATCAAGATCAATATAGCTGAAGTTCACGTCATAAAATTCCATACCTCCCAGCCTTTTCAGCTGCTCCTTGACGCGGCGGCGCATTTCCAGCGCAAATACAAGAATTTCTTCAATCTGTTTCTTCGTGAATTCTCCATCCGGATACAGCAACTTCACATAGCCGCCCACAATCTTGCGAACAGCAATCGTATCACGCTGATTCAGATTTTTCCCAAGGCGAAAATACTGATCCAGTGCATCTCCATACTGCTCTTTTCGAAGCTCCCGGATAAACTCTGCCATATAGTCCGTGATAAAGCCGTAATCGTTGGTGAAATGCTCTGGACGGAACTTCGGAATCTCCCAGCCAGGAATATAGCAATGCAGACGATCAAGAAACGCCGTGTCTGTCCCCATCTCCGGCGGAAACGGGTCAAACAGAGACGATGTCCTGAGCAACACATCCACACTCTGGTTGATATTTCCCACAAAGACCATGGAGGCCGATGCTGCTTTTTCCTCTTTACCACGGGCAAAGGAGCCGGAAGCCATGTAATCTTTCATGATCTGGATGCCGTCTTTGTCCTTGAACTTGATTCCGGCAACTTCATCAAAAGCAACACAGTCCCATAAGCCTACCAGACCTACGGTTTTGCGTCCCATATTGTAAAACAGGTTTGCAACGGTCGTCTGACCGCCAGAAACGAGAATGCTGTTAGGGCTGATTTCCTTATAGATATGGGATTTTCCGGTACTGCGAGGCCCCAGCTCACAAAGATTGAAGTTATTCTCAACCAGCGGAAGCATGCGTGCGAGAAGCAGCCATTTTTCCCGATGATTTAACTGATCCGGTTCATATCCACAGGACCGCAGCATGACATCCATCCACTCTTCCTGTGTAAATGCCTTACGTCCCTCACGGACTTCTTCAATATCAATATGCGGCATCTGGATCGGTGTCAGCTTATGAATGCTGATTGGAGAGATATCCTTCTGCTTCTTCTGCTTGGATGCAAGCGGCATTCCGTCCGCGTCCTTGATTCCAAAGCTGCTATCTCCCTCAGGCTCATATTCCAACTGCACGATGCACCAGATCCCGCCGCAGAGCAAACGGTCATACTTTTCCGGATAGTCATCCGTGATTGGCACATTGGTAAGGCCAAGGTTGGAAAATTCCGCAAAGAAGCAGTCTTTTCTGATGTCCAGATGCACGGTCACCATATCAATAATGGTATGGCTCCCGTTCTTGCGCAGTTGAGAGAGGATCTTCTGTGCCTCGTCCGGACGGACAAAGTTGTCTGCCAGAATGTGCTTCACGTTCTGAACGCCCTGCTCAATGATTGACTCATCATCCGAACTGCAATACTGTCCTAGCAGAAACTCCAGCACATAAACCGGTACATTTGCACCTTCCTTGATTTTCTTTGTCAGGTCTTTACGAACGATCCGGCCATCAAAGTTGCTGCGCAGCTTTCGACGCAGTTCTTCACGGGAATCCTCTGCTGTCCTGTCCATCATTTCCATACGGAATTCCTGCCTCCTCTGTATCAGAATCCGAATCCAAAGTCATCTGCAAAGGCAATGTCCATAATGACAGGCTGCCTCCACTGCTCCAGACCGCTTTCTTCGTCATAAACCACAAGGTAATACTGCTTGTCCTTGTCGTATTTCTTATTTTTGAATGTGAAACGCATCCGGAAGATACGCTTCTGCGCATTTTCCTCGCGACTGTCCGCCACATAGCTGTTTTCGTTCGAGATTTTCTCATTGTCCTCCGAGAGGAAGAAAATGCGGTATTTTGCCGCTTTTACAGTATCACTGACGGCATCCGACTGGATAAAGTCCATGGAAGTGATCAGGTTCGTAATCTTATGGACGATGCTGACCAGAGCAATCTCTGCATTCTTTGTCTCCATGTGACCACGCTCCATCTTAAACTCCAGCACCGGCACCAGCATTTCCTGCGGTGAGGAACCGCCATGCACATAGTTAGCACCGCCCCCTGCCACCTTAAAGACATTGCTGCTGACTGGATAGGACACCACCTTGCTGTCCTCATTCCCCAGAACGCGTCCCATGCTCATATGGTCGATGCCGTCATCTTCCAGTGCCGCCTTAGACACAATAAATCTGCGATTGATAAATGCTTTGTCCGCGCTTTTCCCGGAAATCTTGTCACTTTCTGTCAACTTATCACGCTTGTAAATAAAGCCATGATCGGCAGTGACGATAAAATGATAGGTGTTGCCGCTGACGGAGATCCGATGGATCAAATCCATGATTTCCTGAACGGCTTCCTCACACGCATGAAATACCTCATCCTCGGTATTTGCCTTGTCTCCGCGCGCGTCGATCTGATTATGGTATACATAGATAATCTGACGCTTTGTCAGCACATCTCGCAGTTCTGCCACTTTCAGATTTTTGATATCATCGAACTGTACACAGACACTATCCGGGTTATAGCTTTGCAGCACCTGCTGCCGACCTGCCAGATTATCGCAAAGGATACCATCTGCCAGTACCTGAAAATCATCCGTCATTTCCAGTGTCTTATGCGGCAAAAGTGCTGCCATACCGAGCCTCGTATAAGACGGAAGAACACTCAACTGTACAGAAAGTTTTGCCGTGCATTTCGGGTCATCCTGCATTCTGGCAAACAACTCCTGTCCGACCTCGTAACGCATGGCATCCGAAATGATGACCACGGTGCGTTCTTTGGTATAGCGCAGGTTGGCATTGTAAAACTCCCGCTGCAACGGAATTGCCGAAAATGCGGCATCCTGCTGAATTCCGGCATTCCAGGCAGGAAGCAGACAAGCCAGATATTCGTTCGTGTAGATATTCTCCACCAGCTCCCGAAGCGGCTCAAAGCTTTCCGTGCTCTCCAGCTGGTCGTAATAATAGTAGAATTTCCGATACTGCTGATCCATATTGTAATCCGCAGCAAGATAGCGGTCGATGATTGGTTTTAAGCTATCTGCGACATGGTAATCTGCTTCCTTCACCATGCTGTACGCACTGGAAAGTAGCTGATATGTCTTCCCGGTTTTTCTGCCAAAGTGCATTTTAGACCGTTTTTCACAGAATTCCGGAATGGTAAATCCGTTTACGATTGCACCGATATCTTCCGAAACAAGTCTGCCAATGAGCCACTTTACCAGCACCTGATCCACGGCAAGGAAAGTGTCGCACTCCACCAAATCGTCCACTCTCATTCCTGCAAATGCCGAAAAGACATTCAGCCCTTTGGCAACGTGCGCCGACAGAGCATCGTATTTGTCCCGATACAGGACGCTGTTCATCAGGCTATCGAGAAATGCGATGATATTGCCGGACTTGTAGGAGACAAAGCTCTTCCATGCTGCCGGAAGCTCTGCCTGCACATATCGCCCAGTATAGGTAACGAACAATGTTACCAAAAGCCGTTCCAAACTCGGCTTTGTATCAGTGTATCCGAAATGCTGCTCACAGAGCTGCCAGAATGCAGACAGCAGATCGTATTTTTCAAACTCCTGCAAGAAAGCATTGTCCACCAGCTCGCCATCCGTCATCACGATGCGCACGACTTCCTCAAAAGAGCAGGTACGCGCCTTGCAGACTGCACTCAGGAGACCGACAAGGATATTTTCTTCATTAAAATTTTCGATTTCCAAATCATAGAACCGCTGAGTGCGCTCTTTGTTGGCGAAAAACTTGATGTGCTTCTCAATAACCGGCTTGTACTTTTCCTCAATGCCAAGGTCAACTGACAGCAGGGAAGCGCGGTCCGCGAAGAACCGTCTGGAATACAGCATTGTGTCTTCCAGATGGTTATCCCTTACATCCGGCTTCGGGAACGGCGCGTAGATCAGGTAATTCGTGAACTTATCCACACGCTCCAGAAAATACTTAGTATAAAATTGGTTATCCGGCTGGAGGTGGTAGATCTTTGCGTTCTGAAGCTCCACTGTCTCCATATCCTCGGCAAATTCTGCCTTGTCATCGTACCAGAAAACCAGTTTCCGGGTCTCTCCGGTAAATTCCGCATTCAGACGGTCTATAATTTGTTTCAGGTTTAATTCTGCCACTTGGTATCTGCCTCCAACAGCTCCTGCTGCTTTTTCAAAGCTATCTTCGAAAAAAACATCCAATTTCAAAAGATAGTCAAAAGATAATTTGGAATGTCAAACCCTCACCATTAGGGCATTCCGTGGCTTCCACACGGTCAATTTAAAACTTTTTCAAAAGATAATCAAAAGATAGACTCAGACCACTAAAGAAAATTCTTACGTATGATATCCATAGCAATCTGCATTTGCGTAAACATTTCCGCACTTCCTACCTCTAACGCATATTTGGTCGCAGGCCCATTGCCGATCTTTCCCACCACATTCTGTTCCTCCAAAACGTGAATAGCCTTTTGAACCTTGTAATAAGTAAGTGATGTCGCTTTGCAGATATCTGAGATAGATAGGGCCTTTCCACTTTTAGACACGTACCTCAGAACTTCTTTTTCGTCCGAATTCAGATTTGGATACGAATCACCAAGATCAATATCCCAGACCCGGATCTCTGTATGTTCAAGGTTAGATTCTAATTCGGGCAGGCGAAAATCATTCTCCATCGCACTCTTATAAATCAACGAACCTCCAAAACCCTGACGTTCAGAAGCGCCGAGCAGACGGAACATTTTCATGATAATTTCATTTCGCGGCCTTGAGTCTCCACCTAACTGAAACTGTTGTTTCGATATCAGCATTTTACCCGGATTGAAAAAACTGAACCAGCCATTGAAAGCTTCAATTTTGGTGGCTGGGTAGCCCGCCTCATAATCTGCATGTACCAGGCAATTTACAAGGCATTCTCGTAATGTCTCATCAAAATTCGAAACCGGGAGTCTTAACTGATTCTGGCCCAATTGAAATGATTCATGCAACAAGTTCCGAAGTTTTTCATCTACTATGGTATAGAAATTGAAAAGATTCATTTCATAGTCGCTCGGTTCATCATCCGACACTCGATCCGTCCATCGCGAATTATTACCACGGTAATTAAAGTAATCCACATGGAAATGCGGGTACTGCTCTTTAATCGCATTAATTTTTCCCAAACAGAGCAGCGCTCCCCGAAGAACCTCGAACTTGTCTGTGCCCCTCTCTCTTCGACACAGCCCAATCTCTGTCAGGAATTTCTGATTATCCATTTCCATATAGTGCTTTTTCGGATACCGCAGAGACACCTTCTGTTTAAAACTCAATATGGACTGCGGATCCAAATCATCCATAGTAAAATCTGAAATTGGCAGCGCATCCAGCCCGGGCTGCGCATTTCTTAACATAGCAGCTATTTCATTCCTGTCTGCTTTCCGATCTCCATCCCCGGTACGAATATACGTGTTCTCAATCTTCCCGTTAATATAAACAGGTTTTATGTTGTCCGGGGCTTCATTGACCTGTACAACAATAATTGTTTTTCCATCAATGGGAATCGTTTTTACATCCTGATTATTGATCGTTCTATAGCTCACCTTATTATCATTTGCCAACAGGTTCCATAAATCCGTCAGAGCCTTCTGTGGATTATTGATTCCAATTAGAGTGTTTTCCTTCTCCTCCTCTTTGACCCCGAGGACGATCAATCCTCCATCTGTGTTGGAAAAAGAAGAATATGTCTCCCAAAATGATTTCGGAAGCTCAGAAGAACTCTTCAATTCCACCTTGCTGCCTTCCTTTAAGGAAAGAAGAAATTCTTTTAAATCAGTCGGTAATATCTGCTTATGATCAGTCATTGCCATTTCTCCCTTCACTGCCCCATCCATTCAAATACTGCTTCCACAATTCATCTTTCGCCATGATCTGTTTGGAATCCGCCAACACCTCATAGAACTTGCCGTCCTGTGCGGTCTGGAGCTTACGGTAGTTGACCTTTACGCCGTCATCAAGGTCAAGCTCGATACGGGAAAGTGCCAGATGGCTGATCTTCTCATCATATTCCCGGCATTCCTTCAGCTGCTTGGCAAGTTTATCCTTACGCTTGGAAGCTGCTGCCACTTCGCGGGCATTCCCGCTGTGATCCATCATATCCTGCATCCGGTTAATTTCGGATTCATACACACGCTGCATCTTGTGCAGGTAGTCGATACGCAGGTTGCCGATGGTATCCGGCGTATAGCGATGCAGGTAAACCAGTGCCTTGAAGCCGTTCTGCTTGCCACTGTCAAACAGCCAGTAGATCGGACGCTTGCCGGAGCCGGTAACAGAGTAAGTCTGGCAGTGATCCTTGAAGAAATCGTTCAGGAAGTAGTTGCGGATAATCTCTCGGCTGGTACTGCCCTTATTGCCAAGGGCTTTTGCGATATAATCAAGGTTTGCTTCCAATGTATCGGCACCGTACACTGCTTTCAGCCATGCACACAGGCGCGATACGATATCATCGTCCAGATATTCTTCATCGGTGATAGGGATAACATTGTCGGCATCCGGGATATAGCTCTGGTATTTGCTGCTATCCCACTCGCCGCCTGCATAGGCCAATCCTTCTACATCCAGCGAGTAGCGGCCAAACATACAGCCCACAGCATAGCTGAGCAGGCTCTTGATATCCCGCTGCAAGTCAGCCTTGCGCACAGTCACATCTTTATCTTCCACTTCCGGAGTCAGCTCATCCTGTAAGCCATAAATGTCAATAAAAATTCGATTCAGCTCTTCTTCGTTGGCTTTTAGTTTTTCAAAACGCAGGTAGCATTCATTGCCCCAATTTGTAAATGCTTCCTGAATCATGTTCATATCTACAATATGATGCTTGGCATCTTCTGCCACTTCTTTCGGCGAGAAAGATTTGTAGCTGACCAAGGGATGTTTTTTAAACCCCCAAGAAATCTCAAACGCATCCCAATCACTTTTGGAAATCCTAACGTTGTTTTCTGCTATTTCAACGGCCAACGTTCTGATGTTCTTATCGATTGTTAGCGGAATTTCTGCAATATTTCCAACCTCAAAATTAAGTGTTGGACTTAGAACCTTCACAATTTCGGCTGCAACCTTGCTATTTAAAACCGCCATAGAAAAGATTAGAATATCATGATCGTGCCTAACAGAATGTAAAAAAGGGCTGGCATCGCCTGGTATGATGCCACACGGTTGATATCTCACAGACATCTGCCCTGAAGAAATCTTATTCCAACTGATTACTTCGTCGAAATACCGTTCTTCCGATGGAATGATAGCTTTTCCTGTTGATTTTATCTCTAATCCATTATTTTCCCAGTTAACTGTATTTAAAATATTCCCATACCATCGTCTAAATGAGCCACCGCTATTTAAGAGTATCCATTTTTTTGTAGAGACTCTTGCATCTTCTGTAAGACTTAATTCAACCTTATGAACATCCGTTTCGTACCAATTCCGAACAAATCTTCCTGCATTTCCCGCCTGTAAACCTCGACGTGTGTCCGCATAATTTGAAAGTGACGGCAGTTGAAACTGTTTTAACAGCGCATCACTTACCCAGTATCCAATTCTTTTTCTTGGAATTTTTACAAATTCATTTTGGCAAATATAAAATCTATTTTCTCCTGCGAGAAATATTTTTTCCTTTTCATTTTGAGAAGTCGCCCCAACAAGACGGCAGTACGTTCCCTTATAACCAATAATATGACTCATGCGCCGCACAAAAGTCGTCGTTTGCACCACCTCACCGCCAATTTCTTCAAAGGCTCGAGCCCCCAGATGTGCCATATTGACGGTTTCTGTCAGCATCATCTTTTCGCGTAGCTTTTCAAAGCTGGAAAGGAACATCCAACTATGCTGGGTAATCATTGCCTGAAAACCGTTGTTTGCAGTCATCTGACGACAACGCTCAATAAACACAGCAAACAGGTCAGCCTTGCTGTCCGGATAGTTCTTCTTGACAAAGCTGTTGACCTTTGCGCTCAGGTTACTGGTTCCGGCATAGGGCGGATTCGTACAGGTCACCCAATATTTCCGCGCCATCGTCTCTCCAATGTCGATGAGCCAGCTCAGCTGCTCAGCGGTATCCTCCACGCCCACGCTGTCCATGCTGATCTGGCCATTAATGTCGATATCCGTCACAAATCGACGCAGCAAATCCCAGTTGTAGCTTTCCACATTCAGGATGGATCCGTACTCCTTGGCGTCGGTCAGGATATCCAGCAATCCCTCCATCTGCATCTGTGCAAGATTTCTTTCAATTTCTTCCATTCCTGCGCCGAAATACTTCAGCTGCGCACGGTTGATGCTGTTGCTCTCCTGAATGGCATAGACATGGCAAGTGTTCTCACCATTCAAGATACGGCGGTTGTACTGCCGTGCTTTCATCATCACGGCAAAATACGCCAGCTGATAGGCACGGTCATCAATGTCCAGCCCATAGATGTTGTGTTCCAGAATGCTTTTTGCCGCATCACGCTGACTATAACCGGCACTCTCGTAAATCTGCATCAGCACATCAAAAGCGTATACGAGGACATGGCCGGAACCCATACAGGGATCGATGATCTTGATGTCTTCCGGGTTCAAGGCGGCGTACTCTTTACGAATTTCCGCCAGTTTCACCTGCACCTCCGGCTCCTGCTGTGCCTCTTCCAGATAGTATTTCCAGTTTTCTTTCAGGCCGCAATCCGGGTGTCCTTCCACCCACAGACGGCCAAGACTGTTCTCCACCATGTAACGTACGATCCAGTCCGGGGTAAACAGCTGGGTTACGGCAGGGATTTCCTCTTTGGTGATCTTATCGTTCTTTGCAAAGGCAACGGCCTTCGGCTCTGTGTTGTAATACTGGTACAGCCAGCCGATGATCTCTACCTGACCACCGCGTTCGATGTTAAAATCATCCTCCGAAATGTCGTGAATCAGATGATAGACCACTCCATCTTGGTTGGTGACAGACAGGCTTAGCAGGAGCTCCGTATAGTTCTTCGTTTTTTCAAACAGCAAAGGAAGGATCTCATTCAGAGCGTTGCACTGCTTCAGGAACAGGATACGGAACACCTCATCCAGCTTGTTATCCTGCTTCAGCTGATAGATCTTTTTTTCTTCTTCCGGCGTGAAGGGCAGCTCCGCGTCGAACGGTGTATTCACCAGATCCGGCTCCAGTTTTCCGCTCTCAGAAGAAAGGACCCGGATATGGGAAGGCAGATAGTCGTTGATCTCCATGAAACGAATGGCAATCAGGCGATTAAACCAGGTATAGGCAACCTCCTCAATCACATACTGGTATGCGGTTTTGTAGTCGGTATCCTTCTCCTTCTGTTGAATGACCTCCACCAACTTGTCACGCTGACGAACAGCCTCACCGGAAATCGAATACGGTTCTGCGGTGCCGATATCGAAGAACTGTGTACCGCCAAAGCTCTGCGGCAGCGGCTTCGCAATGCCGTCCTCCGTAATACCGATCAGCCGGGCAGCATAGCTGACATCCGCAATCAGCTTATTTCGCGCCCAGATTGCAAAATTTTTTATGGCTGTCTTGTTCATGGAGCCAATCCCCCTGTCATTTACAGTTCAATGTTGACGATCGTATTCTCATCCATCTCTTTCAGAAGATTTTCACGCAATACAGCAAGATATTTATCCACATCTGCCTTGCTTTCCAGCCGCCACGATGCAGTCTTGGCAACGGTCTTGATAGAGACATTCTTCACGGTGCGTACTCTATATTCCGGCTGCGGTTCTGCAATCTTTGCTACCGTTTTCACGGTCTCGCCGCGCTTTTTCGCCTCTTCTTCCCGACGCTTACGATCTGCTTCGGCCTTTGCCGCTGCTTCTTCCGCAAGGCGATTGTCCTCTGCAGTCATCTCATTGAGAAGGCGCAGTTTCAGTGCCTCTGCCTTATCTGCATAGCTGCGAAGTGTAGAGACATTATTGCAGCGCTCCGCACCGTCCATAATCTCCTTAAAGAGTTCCAGATAACGGTTGAACTTCGCATCCTTATATGGCTTGGTGTTCAGCACTTCAAAGACACGGTTCCGATCCTGATTGATGGAATCCTTGACCGGCTCTGCCTGCTCTTCCAGAATGCGCATATAGCAGTTCATAAACTTCTCGCGCAGCTCCGGCAGCTTCGGGATTTCCTTGTAGGGCTTCGGCATCCGGACAATGGTGCGCATCTTGGCCACCACGTCTTCCAGTTCTGCATCCACGATGTAGGTCTTGCTGTCCTCGTAGATATTCAGCATATCCAGCGCACGGGTGAAGATAGTCAGCTGTTCACTGCCAAAGAAATCACGGATAGGCTCATAGTCCTCGCCAAAATCCATCAGATCGTTCTGCTCGTCAAATACGGTCTTAAAGAATTCCAGCGGAGCCTGAATCTGCACCAGTGCGGAAAGCCGCTTCTTTCCTTTTTCCAGAATTTCTTTTCCAGGATAGGCGTAATTCTCATATTTCGGTTTCAGCCGCTCAATCTCGGTGATTCGATTCTCGCAGTAATGCTGGAAGTCCTTCATGATGGTATCTTCGTCATCGGCAGGCGGTGCCACCTTGAACAGTTCTTTCATCACGGTGCGGACAGCCTTTTTCTGGTTTTCCGGCACACGGACGCGCACTTCCGTCAGCAGTTTATCCACAAACTGCTTCTTCGTGATATAGCCGATAATTTCTTCTTCGGAACGGTTGTTCAGATTGACGCTCTCACCGTTGACCGTAAAGGACAGATCTCCACGCTTAAAGAGCCGTGCTACCAGCCAATGAATGTCATCTTCCACAAAGCCATAGGGTGCTTTCATAAAACGATCCTCGATGGTTTTCATAGAAGTCTTCATGTGCATCCGGGAATTGCCTGCTACAAATTGCAGCACGTCATCCAGTGCATGTGCATTGGCCTCGCCAACGTTCCCAAGATCCAGCGACATCTGGTTGCTGGTCTTGAACATCTTCCGGATGTCTACTTCGCCCATCGCTACGTCAATGTAGGACAGCTTGTGGTAAACTGTCTGCACCAGGCGGCCGATAGCCTCGTTGATACGGCTGGTCACTTCCTTGCCGGAGGTGTGCAGCACATCGCCATTGACATAGATGGTAGCCTCTTTCAGAGCTTCGGTCAGATAAAGCTTGGCGTTGCTGTTGCGTTCCCGCATCTCCACACGCTTTGCTTCTTTGATGGTTTCATACTTGGCAAGCTGCACCGAGGTGTTCTTGCGCAGAAACCGCTCAATTTTCAAGTATGCCCGCATTTCCGTCAGAAACGCATCATCATTCGGCAGAACCGCAAGAGCTTCCTTGCTCTGGCCGGAGAACAGACGCAGCGTACCGTCATCGGTGCCTCCCTCATACCACGGAGTCAGCACACGCAGGCCGATATCATAATTCTGGTTTGCCTTATATGGGCGGTCATCCACTATCTGATTGAAGGAGAACGCATACCGTCCGCCAAAGCTGGGGTACTGATACTTCTTGCTGGAGAAAATGTCCTCATAGATCATCTCCGCGATCTTCGTGATGACCTCCGGCATCTCCACATTTTCTTTTTCGATTTCGTTGTTGATTTCCTGTTCCTCATCGGTCAGGAATACATAGATGGAGCCATTCTTCTGGATCAGCATCTGGCGCATCAGCACTTTCAGTGCATCCTCCACCTGTGCTTTCAGGGAGATACGATCATCGTCAATGTTGGTAATCATCAGGCTGACGATATTGTCCACGTTGGCTTCGATCTCCAGAACATATTTAATCAGGAAAAGAGTCTTCAAAACATTGATGGCAAAAACATCTTTTTCCTTCTTTTCCGGATTGATGTAACTGTTATCATAGGCGCGGATGATCACGCTGCTGTGGCTGTGGTCGAGGAAGTTCTCCAGTGCATCATAGAAGCGATAGAACGGCACGATTGCCCCCATCTCATCGTCCATCAGCTGCATGGCAGACTCTTTGAAAAGCGCCAGCATGGAACGTTCACCTTCGGACAGGTGCTTACCGGATGCACCGTGGGTACGGATGCTGGTCAGCACGCTGGCAAGCAAATTAAACTGGTACGGGACAAAAGGATAAACCTCTGCAAAATCTTCTGCGTTGGCGTACAGTTTTTTCTCCACACCGTCGTTGAAGACAATCAGATTTTTGATGATGGTTGCTTTCTGGTCATAGAGCAGACGCAGGCTCTGTGCTGCTGTCTCTGTCTTATCCAGAATACGCTTTTTGATAACAGCGTCTACATTGGCAGAGGACAGAGAAAGGCGTGTATCGAAACGTCCCTGAATCTTGGAAAAGTCGTTACCCTTCACCTTGGTAATGGAGTCGATGTCCTGCTGGCTCGTTACGATTACCCAAGCCTTACCCATGCATTCTTTGCCCAGTTCTTCCGTCACTGTCTGAAGGTTCAGCATCAGCTTGGAATCATCGCCAATGTACTGACCGATCTCATCCACAAGGAAAACCACATGGTGGTTGTTACCTTTTTTATCAATATAGGACTTCACACGCTTGGCAAAATCCTCAATGCTGATCTGGTAGCTCTCGGTTGCTTTCTCGCACCAGTTACGGGCAGCCGATTCGCTCATGAAATCCATGTCAGAAAGAACATCTACAACAGAATCCTGAATAAAATCGAAGTCCTGACGAGAGCTTTCCCACGGATCTCCATACTCTTCTTCAAACTTTTCCTTAAACTCTTCAAAACGACCTTCCTCGGAAAGCCTGCGCTCCAGGTCGGCAAGGTGAGGCATGGAACCACAGAAGCCCTGCATCTCATTGAAGACCTTCAGGAATACGTTCACAATGGCATCTTTATTTTCTTTGCCATTCGAATCGCTTTTGGAATCAATGTTGAAAAGAATTACGTCAGATGGGGTGTTTGCTGCCAGCTGCATATCTGCCAACACCATCTGATTGGTAATCTTCTGATCCTCAATGAAGTAGTCGATGGCATGTTTGTCTCCGACCTGTTTATTCTGAAGCAGATAGGACAGAATTTTCAGGAAATGAGATTTACCACTTCCAAAAAAGCCGGAAATCCAGACACCCATTTTCGGTGTGGTTCCCTGAATACCTTTTTTATATGCTGCAAAGAAATCTGCAAAATGCCGCTGAAGCTCACGGGTCACAACGTACTCTTCCAGCTCCTGTGCCACATTCGTCTCTTCACCCTGGCCGACAATGATCACTCCCTGTATCTCACGGTCGATTTTCTTTCGGAACATGTCCTTGATCTGCATAGCCGTTTCCCTCCCTCACTTTACCAGCCGGAATGCCCGGTAATAATTATCATCTTTGATCTCATTGAACAGGATCAGCTCCTGCTCGTTGTAGGTTCCCGGAAAGAACATCACCACCGGACAACGTACAAATGCCTGATGCAGGTTGTTGAGCACCTTATGTGAGCGCAGAATCGGATAACACTTTCCGATCCCGGTCAGAAACACGATTGCATTCTCCGGCGTATTCTCTTTGATGTACTGCACGATCAGGCTGTCATCATCATTTACCTTCATGGAATTGGTTACCGCCTTGACGATACGCTCGATCCCGCGCTTTTTTTCAAAGTCATAGCACTTCTCCAGGAAGTTCTTCTTTTCCAGAAAGTCGATAATGATGTCATACAGGTCAAAAACCACCAGCTCAAACTCATCATCTCCCCGTGCGTTCTTTTTTTTGAGGTACTCTACGCGTTCCCGAACTTCCAGTTCCTTTTCCGGCGGATAATCAAACACCCAGTAATTGACCTCATTGGCACGTCCCGTTCCTTTTCGAAAGGACGGCTTATGGATGGCAAGCTCCATCTCGTCCAGTCTCTGGCTTAAATCCATTTCATCTTACCCCCGTCAGTGTTTGAACCATGATGCCCAAATCATGCTCATAAAGCCAACGCTCAAACTCGAGACCAAGAATGGGCTTCAGGATTTTTCTGGTGCTGCCTGCCTTGTTGCTCTCTAAAAGTCCAGCCTCATAGAGCTGCGTTCTATAACTCCGGCCAAGCCGATGCAAGGTATCATCCTTCCAGGACGCAAGCCGTTCATTTTGTTCCTGCTTATTCTTGAAGAAAATTCGGACATCCGCATCCGTCAGCTCGTCCGAACCAAGAATCATTTTTTCCCGCACGACCTCATACACAAAATCAAAGAACAGCGTGTCATGCAAAAGTGCCGCCGTCAGCGCGAATAATTTCTGCGTGGAGAGATCACTGTTCAGGAAAATTGGATAAAAACTTTCATCCAATGTCTTAACACGGGCTGTAACCGTGGAATAGATCTGCTGCGCCCTTGATTTGGTAGGCGCGCCATAGATATTCTCCTCTTCATTCAGCTCCTTAATGTCCGTAAAGATCTTGCCTTCACAGAGAAGCTGCACCGTCTTCCGGAATTCCATGAACCAGAACGAGTACTTCACCGTTCCGGCACTATACGGTTTTCTTTCCATCTTCGTTCTCTCCATAGCCAGATTTTGCTTTGATGTATTTACCGCTTTTGATTCTTGCATCGCCGGGCTTTTCTGCCTTATCCGGGATGAGCCATTGATGTCCTACCCGCTCTGCGCCCTCAATGCGGCCTTCCGTGCATAGTGTCTGTACTCTTCTTATGCAGATTCCCCATTTTGCAGAAGCCTGCTTAATCGTCATAAAATCCATACCGACCTCTTATTTCCATAGTCAATCGATTTTTATAATTAAATGTGAGCCCTCTTGTATTCTGCTCCAAGAAACGAACATAATCAAATATTTTTCATCACACCAAATAAAAAGATCTTCCCAGACGGGAAGATTAATGCCGTATTTTTGCAAAGAAAAAAGCCCTCAGAAACATTGATTTCTCAACATTTCTGAGGACCCACATCATCGAGGCGACAAGATTCGAACTTGCGGCCTCCGCGTCCCGAACGCGGCGCTCTACCAAACTGAGCCACGCCTCGATTTGTATCTGCTACTGCGAACCAATCGCTCGAAGCAGATGTTATCTTACCTCATATTTACAGAAGCGTCAAGCCCCGTTTTACGGTTTTACTGTTTTTCCGTATGACGGACAGTCCTGTTCGTCATTGCCAGCCGTCGGTCTGTGTTCTGCTTGATCACAAATGCAATCACGCCGGAAAGCACCTGAGAGCAGGGAATTGCAACCCAAACGCCGTCAAGTCCCATCTTCATGGGAAGAAGCAAGCAGGCAACAAGGGACAGAACGGGCTCCGTGTAGACCAACACATAGGACAGTGCAACCTTTTCTGTCGCATACAGATAGGATGTCGTGACGCGGATAAATGCCACAAAGATCAGGGTTGCCAGGAACAGCGGGAGCCTTTTTACGACCTCCAGACAGGTCTCCGGAGATGCTCCGAAGAGAGCTCCGATCAGGCCTCTTGTCAGATAAAGGCCCGCCATACAGACGACCGTGATCACCCCGGCGGTACGATAGGCCATGGTACGGTAGGCTGCAGACATGGCATCATTTCCCTCGCCGTACTGCTCGCTGATGACCGGCTGGCTCCCGTCACCGACTCCCTGCAGCAGCAGATAGATAACGGCAACCACATAGTCGATGCAGCCGTATACGGCAACCGCCTGCTCTCCTCCGTAGAGGAGAAGGAAACGATTCATCAGAATCAGCGTTATGGTAGGCGAAATCGTCATGCCAAAAGGAGCAACGGCAACCCGGAACATCTCTCCCCAGATCGAGAGCATTTCTCCGATTTCCGGAAGGCGAAGTCCCGGCTTCTTCCGAAGAAGAAAGAGGATGGCCGCAACCGTCGTCGACGCCTGCCCGATCACGGTTGCCCACGCCGCTCCCGACATTCCAAGAGGGATATGCCACACAAGAACATAGTCCAGAATGATGTTCACAACAAAGCCAAGGATCATGGAAACCATGGCATAGGTCGTCCCGCCCATGTTACGCATGAATGGAATCAGTCCGGTTGCAAGAAGCTGCAGAGTCGTTCCGATTGCGAGAACTCTCACATATTCGGCGGTCATCTCCAGAAGATCCCCTTCCGCTCCAAGAAATCTCAGAATCGGATACAGCTGTGTCAGGAAAATAACCGTCAGAACAATACTGACCAGTATCAGGAGAAGGAGTGCCGCCGTATAGCACTTCTTCTGCTCCTCCTTCCGGTCCTGTGCCCCCCAGATCGTATAACGAATGGCACCTGCAAGGCCGAGTCCGGTTCCGACCGCCTGAATCAGGACGGCCAGAGGATACCCGATCGTAACGGAAGCAAGGCCGGGGTCCCCCAGACAATGTCCGATGAAAAAGCCATCTACAATGCTGTAGACACCGCCAAGCGCAAAGGCAAGGATCGATGGGATTACGAAGGTATAGTATTCTTTTTTCTGTCTGGGCGTCATTTTTCTCTCTTCTCCTTTGCAGGGTGTGGCTGTACTCTTTACAGACTCAGCGGCCCCTGACTGCATGCTGATATCAAAAAGCGGGCACCCTCAATTACCGGGGTACCCGTACCAATCAGAATCATTCTGGATCTATGACCTCTATTTATAGCGGTTCTCATTGTTTTTGTCAAAATAAGCCGACGCGTCATTCTTAAAATCGTGCTAAGAACCGTTCTTCCCTCGTTAACGATCCGCCAAAGAGAAGGCTGCTGCAAATCAAGGCCGTTTTTTCATGTTCATGATTACATCACCCGGATCCGGTTCTGCAGCATCGCTCCCACGGCTTCCGCAAACAAATCCAGCTGGCGGATGCGGGTAAAGTCCTGTTCATAGATCCGGTGGACATTCGGCAGCGCATCGTCTTCCCCTGTAAATACGCAGAGCACGGTAATTCCGGCCATTCTCGCCTTATGTACTTCGGCCGCAGTATCCTCCACGCCCAGAGCGGCCGTATAGTCCTTATACTGCCCGATCGAGGTTCTCACCTTGATGACGTCATTCGGCTTGCAGTCGGACAGAACGATCAGAATGCGATGTTCCGCGTGATTGTCCTTCATCATTCCGGCCGCCAGACGAATCGCAAGTCCGTCCCGGTTGGCTCCTGCTGTAAAATAATCAAAGATTTTCCGGTTCCTGTCGGTTTCCTGATAATCCCGATAGAGATTCATGATCGTATATCCATTCAGGGAGCAGAATGAATACATCCGCACCGGAATTCCGCAGTTCGTCAGACTCTGCGCAATCATATAACCCTGCGCCGCCACCGTCTCCTGTCGGTGCAGCTGCGACGTGGAGGCATCCAGCAGAAGGTCCACCGTGATATTGCCCGTATCCCCCAGAATCTTTTTTTCAAATACCTTGTTGTCATCCAGATACAGGGCGCGCCAGATCCGGTCCCCGCGAAGCTTTCCTGCCGCTGACTTTACAATCTGATCATCCAGATGCGTCAGAATCGAGTTGCGGATCCGCGCGGTCAGCTTATCAATCTGCACACGGTAAATTCCTTCCTTCGCAGCATATGCCTTCCGATTCGCTTCTCCCTGCTTCAGAGCCTCCTTATGCATCTTTCCGGCAAAGCCTGCGCGCAGCATCTCCTCAGTGTATTCTCCGCGCGTAATATGAAGCTTCACGTCGGTATGATTCCCGTAACAGTAATCCTTCTGAAGCTTTGCCGTCTCCTTCGCATCATAAATCGGCTTTCCGAAGTAGTTGATGATGTATTCCTTCAGGCCCTCATCCGTCTGCGCCGTATAATTGGCAAATGCAACGCTTAAATGGCTCTGATCCAGAACCTCGCTTCCGTACTCGGACACATGCTCGCCGTAGCCGAAGGACATTTTCCGCACCGGTCCCATTTCCGCGTAGCCGTTTTTTCTCCGTCTTCTCAGCGAGAACAGGGAAAGCAGATTGGGAATTCTCCGGTCCCCGCCCGGGAGATCCGGTCCATCCGGTCGGTAGGTAAAATATTTCTCCAATGTCGCCGTAAGACTCGCGATGATTTCATCTGTGGTCAGCTCCGATCCCAGCTCAATGGAATCCAGAAGCTTTCGATCTACAAGATCCGGAAGCCCGCAATCCTCTCCCAGCGCCCTGCGGAAATGCCCCAGTGTGATCGCAAGGAGACGCTGCCCGGCGGAATCCTCCAACGAAAACTGTCCGTGCATGGCGTTCAGCTTGTTTCTTGCATACTGCTTCCGAAGGTAAGGAAAAACAGGCCGCAGATCCTTTTCCTTCTCATAGACAGCATTCTCCAGCGCCAGCCAGAACAAACTCTCATACACCTCCTGGTTGATCTTCTCATGAAAGGTGTTGTAAAAAGCAAGAAGCTTTTTCCAGTCGTAATGCAGGTGAATGGCGCCTACGATGCTGTTCCAGTAGACATCTGCCTTTCCGTCTGCATCATAGACACGAAAGCCCGTTTCGATCGTATAGTCGTGTGCACTGTTCCAGATCAGATTTGCAGCACGCTTTTTCTCAAATTCCGTAATTTCCATAGAGCTTCCACTGTCCTTATGCGAAGATGCTCTCTTTTCCCAGATCTCCCGGGAAGCGCACGGCAATCATATCGCTGACAAGCTGCCTCTCATAATCATCGAAGCACTTGTTCACAATTCCAAGCTGCAGGGCCTGAACGGCAGGAAGGCCGCGGTGCATCATCCGGATGGCGGCTAGAAGGCCGCGCAGATCCAGAGCCTTCGTCGAGATCTCTCCGCCCTCGCATTTACGGCGGATGTCTTCAAACAGCTTTGCAAACTGGTCCTTGTAATCCGGCTTGATGTCCGGATATTTCTCCAGAATCAGCTTCTTCAGATTCTCCTCTGTGATGACAGGCATCTGGATAATCATGAAACGGGATGCCAGGGCCTCATTGATTTCTCTCGTTCCGGCATAGCCATAGTTCATGGTTCCGATAAAGCGTGTCGCATCGTTCAGAACAATCCGGTCATAACCGGGAACATCAATGATCCTTCGGAAGTCGAGTGTTGCATGAAGAACTGCAAGGGACTCGTTTTTGGCCATATTGATCTCATCCAGAATGCCAAAGCCGCCCTCCTCCGCGCACTGCAGAATCGGTCCCTTGCGGAGCGTCACCTGTCCATTCTCGAAGGTGTCCGTCCCAATGAGCGATGCGGCATCTGTATTAATATAGAAAGAGACGTCCCACTCGGGTCTGCGAAGTGCCGCAGACAAGCCCTCTGCCAGCACGTTTTTGCCGGTTGCCTTGGGCCCTACCAGAAGAAGATTTTCACCCGCAAGAAGTGTGGAGAGCGCCTGCTCCCAGATTTCTTTTCCGTAATAGGAATACTGCGGTGTCGGAATCCGTCTCTCCATTTCTTCTTTTAACCGATAAAAGCTTCGAAAGTGCTCCACCTCAGAGAGAATGCTCTCTGAAACTCCTTCCTGCCGCAGAAAATCCAATAATTCCATAACTACTCTCTCCTTCAAAAAAACCGCTGAACGTACCCTGTCCAGCGGTTTTCTTTTCCATGTTTGATTCGACAGACATCTGTCTGTCCGCAGCAGATGACTTATGCCGCTTCCTTTGCCTTCTTCTTGCCGTTGAGAACACAAACCACAAGATAAGCAACGGTGAAGATTGCGCCAATCGCATAAGCAATCGGCCAGTCAAGACCAAGACCGATCTTGGCATTAACGATGAAGGTGCAGGTTGCAAATGCATAGAATGCAGCCGGGATCAGCGGAATCCAAACGAACTTCGCCTTTCCGTTCTTATACATCCATGCAGTGATGCAGGCCAGAGCGAACAGGGAAATCATCTGGTTGGACCAAGCGAAGTATCTCCACAGTGTATTAAAGCCCTGAGGATCGTTCTTAGCCCAGATCAGGATGATATAAACAAGTGCGAAGACCGGAACTGCAAGTCCGATGCGCTGCTTGTTGTTCTCCTGCTTGATGTGCAGTGAATCCGACAGTGTCAGACGAAGTGCACGGAGTGCAGTGTCACCGGAGGTGATCGGAAGGATGATAACACCGATCAGGGCGATGACGCCGCCGACAGTGCCCAGAGCATTCTTGCAGATAATTCCGACAACAGAGGTTGCGGAAACAACGCCGTTTGCAGTGACATAGGTCCATGCGCCTGCATCGGAGAGCGTCATGGTAACACCGCCGTTGGAAGCACCGAGATTGATCATAGCCATGGTTCCTGCCGCCCAGCACATTGCGATAAAGCCCTCAACAACCATCATGTTGTAATAGGTCATGCGTCCTGCCTTCTCAGACTGGATGGTACGGGAAACAAGAGCAGTCTGGGTGCTGTGGAATCCGGAAAGGATACCGCAGGCAACGGTCAGGAAGAAGATCGGAATGAAGTGTCCGCCGGAGAAAGCACTCGGGCCAAAGTATGCACCGAAATCAAATCCGCCGTCCGCTGCAAACTGTCCGACCGTGTTCCAGTTATCCCATACGTTGATCAGCGGATATCCCTTTGCGAAGATTGCAATGAAGATACCGACTGCAGAAAATACCAGGATCAGACCGAAAATCGGATAGACACGGCCGATGATCTTATCGATCGGGAATACCGTTGCGATCAGATAGTAGACGAAGATCACCGAGTAGATGATCCAGGTAGAAGCCTCCTGCGGAGTTCCGCCGAAGCCGAATACCTGTGTTGCTGCGATATCTCCGGGTGTGTAAATGAATACAGCGCCGACAAGGAGCAGCAGAACGCAGATAAAGATATCATACAGAACGTATACAGCCTTGTTTGTGTAGTTCTTAACGAACTCAGGCATCTGGGCACCGCCGTCGCGGGTGCAGATCATACCGCTGAAATAGTCATGCATGGATCCGCCGATGACATTTCCGATCGGGATTGCAAGGAATGCAATGGGTCCGAACAGAATTCCCTGAATCGGTCCGAGGATCGGGCCGGTTCCTGCAATGTTCAGCAGGTTGATCAGGCTGTTCTTCCAGGTCTGCATCGGAACATAGTCGACGCCGTCCTGCTTCGCGTAAGCGGGTGTCTCACGATCATCCGGTCCGAAGACGTTCTCGCAAAACTTACCGTACAGGAGTCCCCCGCCGATAAGGATCACAAGGCCAATTAAAAATGTTGCCATATCTCCTCCTTCCTGGTCACACTTTTATGTTGTGGGTACCTGTGACCAGCTCATAACATATAGTATTACTTAGCAGAATCACAGATATTGGCCCTATCTGTAATCCTGCACAGTAAACAAGGGTTTGATGGTGACGACCTGTTTGAAATCGTCCCCCGATAGCGCAACACTGGAATCCATGGATTTCAGGTCCGCCTTCAGCACCTTCAGTGCTTCCTCCGGTGTTTCTGCCCGCTCCTCCTGAAGAATCCGGATCATGCGGTCAAATGTATACGGATGTGCATAGCAGCAGGGAATCGGAAAACCCGGAAGATGCTTCAGTGAATTTGTCATGGCATTCAGTGCTTCCTCATATTCCCTGTCGCGAAGCTTACGATTGGTCAGCTTGCTCGGAAGGCCCTTGCTGTTGATGGCAAGAAAAACAAACATGATTCCGATCAGGGCCACAACAACGCCGATGTTCCGGCTCGCACTCCGCATCATCAGAATACCGGCTATTGCAGCGGCAATTCCGACGGCAAGAAGTCCGACGGAAATATAACGGACGGAGGGCTTCATCAGATCCGCATGGCGCTTGAGCTTCGCCATTGCGGCAAGCTTTTCATACAGAGCGGGACGCTTATGTACCTCCCAACGGGCATCCTCCAGGATCTTTTTGCTGTGAAGTGCCGTCTGCGTCAGCGCATTGGCCTGAATTCTGGCCTCTGTCGCCTCCCGTTCCTTCTTTCTCCGCATTCCTTCCGGTGACAGAAGCGGGATCTCCGGATGATTCTTCTCCAGATCATCCAGCATCTTATCGGCATCCTGAAGATACCGGAACGAGCATTCCTGCTCCTTTCCGTCGTCATAACGAACGACGATGAACAGCACCGGAGCAAGGAAACCCTTCCCATCCGGATTGCTTGCGCCAACCCGCTTGAACACATTGGTAATGGACTCATAAGGAATGTAGTAATTCCTCGGGTGCATTGTGCTCCCCATGTATACAGCCTTCTCCCCAAGGCCGCACTGATCATATTTCCGGCACTTCTTCCGATCCGCCTTGATCTGTGCTTCCTCAATTGTTATCCGGCTCAGCGGTTTCGCTATACTCATCTTGTTTCGCTTACCCTTCGTTTCTCATATGGAAATCGCATATCATAATAGCATGATTCCGCCGAAGTGGAACGGATTAATTGCGAAAAAGTTTATACTTTTTTAATAATCGTTACTTTTAAGTATGAATTATTCATCTGCATACACTTGCTGTATTGTAATACGGCTCAAATACCGCTTTGCACCATTAACCGCCTGTCATTGTAGTCTTGCCAGACCATGATGTTCGCTAGCTTTTTGCTAAGAAACCCGCACACAGAGTCAAGTCTCCGTCAAGGCTCTGTTATACTTATAGAAGGTATGACCTCCTTATGCTAATGTCATCAGGATTTGAACCGGCATCCGAACTCAGTCTTCCGTATTACATGATCAAAAAGATCCTCTGCTTCTTACAGATCATCCATGACCGGTTTTGGCAGATGGTTCTCCGGGTACTTAGAATATGAAGAACTTTGATTTGTATTATTTTAATCTGCATCCCATTCTGAAGAACAGCCTCTTGACCAGCGGAATTCTTCTGGTGACCAGCATCTTCTGCTTTCTTCTGCAGCAGTTCGTAACGGCCGATGCGTATGTTCCTCTGATTTTCATTCTGGCCATCGTTCTCATTTCCCGCTTTACGGAAGGCTATAGCTACGGCATCGTTGCCTCCTTTATTGCGGTTTTCGGCGTCAACTGTATTTTTACTTTCCCCTATTTCCGCCTTAATTTCTCGCTGACCGGATATCCATTGACCTTCTTCGTCATGCTGACTGTATCCATCATGATCAGCGCCTTAACGACGCAGATCAAACAGCAGGAGCAGATCAAGCTTCAGATGGAGCGCGAACAGATGCGTGCGAATCTCCTGCGTTCTGTCTCGCATGACATCCGCACTCCGCTGACTTCGATTGTAGGGTCCGCCTCTGCCATTCTGGACAATTACGACACCCTGGATGATGAGCAGAAGAAAACATTGACCGGTGACATCAAGACAGAGGCTCAGTGGCTGAACCGGATTGTGGAGAACATTCTGTCGATCACCCGAATCAGCAGCGGTTCCAATGCTCACATTACCAAAACCGAAGAGCTTGCCGAGGAAATCGTCAGCAGCACGGTCCAGAAATTTCACAAGCACAGTCCTTCCATTCCAGTGGAGGTTAAGGTTCCGGATGAGGTTTTACTGGTCCCGATGGACCCGATTCTCATTGAACAGGTGCTTTTGAATCTGCTGGACAATTCCGTCATGCACGGAGGGAACATTACCCGCATCGTTCTTCACGTCATGCACATCCCGGGACATGCGGTGTTCTCCGTAGAGGATGACGGCGCAGGAATCGATCCGCAGCTTCTCCCGCATCTTTTTGACGGGAGTCTCCCTCTCCATGCCGGTGATACAAGAGCCTCCGGCCGCAGTATGCAGATCGGACTCTCTGTCTGCATGACCATTGTCCTTGCGCATCACGGCACCATGCACGCAGAAAATCTTCCCGGAGGAGGCGCTCGTGTCTGGTTCGAGCTTCCTCTGGAGAACACCTATGCATAAAGATAACTGAATTTTCGATGCCGGCAGATGGTCGGCATCTGCATGCAGGACGCATGCAGAAAGGAGATCTATTTTGCAGATTCGCGACAGTATTCTGATTATCGAAGACGACAACAGCATCATCAATCTTATGAAAGCTGTTCTCCGTTCCAACAATTATGAAGTTCTGATCGCACGCACCGGGAATGAAGCTCTCAGCATCGTCAGCTCCCAGTGCCCGAATCTTGTGATTCTGGACCTTGGCCTTCCCGATATGGACGGTGTGGAAATCATCCGCAAAATCCGGAACTGGTCCACCCTGCCGATTCTGGTGGTATCCGCCAGGGATCATGAACACGATAAGGTTCAGGCCTTTGATCTCGGCGCCGACGATTACATCACCAAGCCCTTCGGTACGTCAGAGCTCCTTGCCAGAATTCGTACTGCGCTTCGGCATGCACACACTGCCGTGCAGAGCTCTCTCTCCGAAAGTGAACAGTTCCAGGCCGGCGATCTCCACATTGATTTCAACAAGCACAAGGTTCTTGTACGCGGTGAGGACGTACATCTCACGCAGAACGAATACCGCATTGTTGCTCTGCTTGCCCGGTATTCCGGACGCGTGATTACATACGATGCCATCATGCAGGAAATCTGGGGGCCGAACATGAAATCCGACAACAAGATTCTTCGGGTCAACATGGCAAACATCCGTCGCAAGATTGAGAAGAATCCCGCCGAACCGGAGTTTATTTTCACCGAGGCAGGCGTCGGATACCGCCTGCTGGAAGCCAATTAATCCTCCGGACAGCTTTTCCTTTTCCCATGATCCGGGAGATCAGAAAAAGGGTCATCCCCCACCGTGAATTTCTGGTGAGGGATGACCCTGATTTCTTTTTGCGGGGCACTTTTTATTTACTTCTTTTTACGGAACAGGTGTGCAGCCGCTCCGAGTGCAACGGCCACCGCAGCACCTGCTGCCAATGCGGCTTTATTCTCTTCCACAAGAGTCTTTGCTTCCTCTTCGTTTTTCGGAAGCTTCTCCTTTGCAGCCTCTACGCCTTCCCGTGCTTTCCGGACACCGTCCGTCACAGCATCCTTAATGGCGTCTGTGGCCGGCTTCTTCTCCGCCTCTTCGATCACATGATATTTCTTCAGAAGCTTCTCGATTTCTGTTCCGCGAATCTTCAGCATGGCTGCCTTCAGTGCCGCATCCGCCACAGGTCCCATGGAACCGTCGTTCAACGGCCTTCCGTCGCGAAGGGCAACGGTTGCGTGAAGCAGATCACGCACATCGAAGGTGCTTCCCCAGACCTCCGGAACGCCGCGGTCAATGTCAAGAAGCGTGTAGACCGCTTCCATGCCGGTGCGGATGGAATACTCTGTCGTAAAGATCGTATCTCTCGGAGTCTCTGCGAACTGTCCGATAAAGGCAAAATTTGCTGCGCCCTTGGGAACAACATCCGGACGATCTCCTGCCTCACGCGGCATAAAGAATGCAGTGATATACGGCATCATAACCGGAACGGTGTTGCAGCTGTTCTCTGCCAGCTCTTCAATTTCATCCATCGGAACCCCGAGATGATACAGCCATTCTTCGCAGATCTCCTTACCGGTGCAATCCCTCATCGGCTTGTTGACATAGTCGCCGGGCTTATCGGAGAACAAACCGTATACCCATACAAGGCACTGGTCCTTGGGCTGGTCACGGAACTGCGGCTGACGGTTGATGGTCCAGGAAAGAAGCCAGGACGAATCTCTTGCGGTAACAATACCGCCTGTCACAACACCGCCGCTGAACGGATCGCGATGGCAGATATTCTTGATATAAGGGATAACCTTATCATCCAGTGTCGTCACCGTTGCGCTCATCCAGTTCGTCTGCTCCGGATCGTAATCGAACTTTTCCGGATGTCCGAACGAAGGATCCTGCAGCGCAATGCGGTGCCACATATCCCAGCCTCCGCCTTCATGAAGACGGGGATCAAACGGAGCAGGCTTGTTCTGACTTCCGATCGCTGCATTCTCCACGCATCCGCCATTTGTGATGAATACAAGATCATTTTCGGTCAGCGGGATGAATTCCTTCTTGCCGTCTCTTGTCACCTCAATGGCCGTTGCTGTCTTCTTCTCGCCCTGGATATCGAACTTGACGTTGTCAACCTTTACGCCATATTCGAAACTGACACCGAAGCCCTCCAGATACTTGATCATCGGAAGAATCATGGATTCATACTGGTTGTAACGGGTGAAACGAAGCGCCGTGAAATCCGGAAGTCCGCCGATATGGTGTACGTATCTCTGCAGATAACGCTTCATCTCCAGTGCGGAATGCCAGTTCTCAAATGCGAACATCGTGCGCCAGTACATCCAGAAGTTGGTATCAAAAACCTCTTCGTCGAAGACCTCATTGATTCTCTTATTGTACAGATCCTCATCCGGGGTCAGATACAGCTTCATGATTTCCTCTGCACCCTTGTCGGAAAGTCCGAATTTCTTATCGGTATGTGCATCCTGCCCTCTCTTCTCCGTCGCGCGGCACAGGGAGTAATTCGGATCCTTCTTATTCAGCCAGTAATACTCATCCAGCACACTGACCCCCGGCGTCTCGATCGAAGGAATCGAACGAAACAGATCCCACATACACTCGAAATGGTTGTCCATCTCGCGGCCGCCGCGCATCACGTAGCCGACATCATTGATATACAGTCCGTCGCAGGCACCGCCCGGTACCTCATCCTTCTCAAGGACATGAACATTGCTTCCCTTCATCTGTCCGTCTCGCACCAGGAAGCAGGCTGCAGAGAGAGCTGCCAGTCCGGAACCAACGATATAAGCCGATTTGCTGTCGACTCCTTCCGGCTTCATGGGACGTACAAAAGCTTCATAATTTCCGCTGGAATAATACATAGGTTACCTCCATCCTTTTATGCTGAACTGTTTTTCTTTGCTGTTGTTTTCTTTTCTATGATTGCTATTATACAAAACATGACCATTGGTCACAATCTGTTTTTCATAAACAATCTGTGAAGATTTTCTAAAGAGGAGAAGCAAAAACAGAGGCGCCCCTTCGCCGGTTGGAAAATCTTCCGGAGAAGGACTGCGCCTCTGCTCTTATTGTGATCCTGTATGCTGTTGTTTCCGATCAGCGGATGTTGATTATTCCACAGTAACAGAAGTTACGTGAGGCTGTGCTCCCTCGTACCAGTACAGGAAGCCCTCGATATCGATGGTGTCGCCGATGTTGAGATTCTCTACTGCCTTATAAACATCGGTATCCTTGCCGCACAGGTAGGACTCTACGGTAAAGGTATAGGTTGCTCCGTTTGCAGATACATTGAAGTAAAGATCGTCACCTTCGGTTCCGGAGCCATCGTAGTTGTACAGGAAGGCTGCGTCCTCACCGTTTGCATCCTTGCTTGCCTCTACCTTAAGGCCCTTCATGGCAATGCTCTGGTTCATGTACTTCTCCAGATCATCGCTGCCAAGGCTGTCTGTGACATCAAGAGGCTCTGCCACGTAGGTCCCGTCCTCCACCTCATAGGTGGCATCCATAATCTCAACCTCGCCGGACCACTCGGCCTTATATCCGGTCACCTTGATCTTTGCGCCGACGGTCAGCTTATCATTGTAATCCTCTTCGGAGCAGGGCATGTTATAGATGAAATATCCGCCCTCTGCATCCTGTGTATAGAAGGTTGCGACGCCCTGGCCGTTATCCTCCCACCATCCCTGCTTCGCCTGGATGTAAGTCTCAACGGTCACTTCACTGTCGATGTCTGCAGCAAGATATTCCTCATAGGTCATCACGCCGTCCGACTTGACCTCATCTGCGGCGCCGGCCTCTGCCGCTTCCTCTGTGCTCTCTGCTTCCGCCGCTTCGGTGCTTGCTTCCTCAGCAGCATCTGCAGCAGCCTCCGTTGCTGCAGTCTCTGCGGTATCTGCAGCAGGCTGTGCATTGTTTCCGCAGCCGGCCACCGACAGCATAACTGCAGAGATCATTGCCATTACCAGTGTCTTTTTCATAAATTTTCCTCCTGCCGGGTCCTTTCAGACATCGGCTTCTTCATGATGTTCGAACCGGCAGAATGCCCGTCCGAGTTTCCCTACCCTTATACCACGATCTCCCTCTACGGGAAAGTCTTTTCGGTCATTTTCTCCTTTTTCTTCGATAGCGGAACAGGAAAGTGACCAGAATCAGGCTCCAGGCTCCTGCCAGGGTACCAAGAAGCGCCTTGGCTCCAAAGGGAAGGGGGCCAAGATCCGCATTCTGTCCGCCCTGCACTGCGGATGCCTGAATCTGATCCAGCTTGTACATACTGGCCGTATCTTCATATAGCTTTGTCAGATATGCATCGTCCACAGTCTGGTGCCGGCGCACCGATTTGGTCACAGATTCAATCAAGGCCCCCGCCGCCAGGCGAAGCGAAGCCGAACCGTTGAACACGGGCGTGGTAAAGGTATCCTGCACGTGATCCAGAAGAAGGGAGACTGCATCGATTTTCACGGAATAGTGCTCGTCATCCTTCCCCCGTTCTGCCAGATATTCCCGGTATTCCTCCGAATTCTGTGCCTTCTCTGTGACCGGCACGTAGCCTTCCGTTTCCGAGTAGGCAAGCTGCACCTTATTTGTCAGCAGATACTGCATAAACAGCCAGGACGCCAGCACCTCCTGCGGATCCTTTTTATTAAAAATACAGACCGACGGTCCCTGCGAAATCATCTGAGGATTCTGCGGATCAAACTGAGGCACCATCCGCACCTCTGTAGTGAAGCTCTGCACAGCATCCTCACTGATGTCCGAAAGAGGGGCCCCGGTTCCCATCCAGGTTGCCCCGGCCGTGGAATCAATGGCGAACACGCACTGGCCTGCATTCAGAAAGTTGGCAGGATAGCTGGATATTTTGAACGTGGAAAAGGCTCCCGTTCCGGCATGCTCCGCGACCATTTTGAGAATCTGCGTCGTCTCGTCGTTGAACAGCTCTACATCCCCTGCTTCCGAAGCATAGCCTGCCTTCTTCTGCCGCAGCATCTGAATCATCATATTGTCCGTGGACTTATAGATGATGGGAATCATCACCTTCTGGCCGTTAAGAGAATAGGTCCCGTCTGCATCCTTCTTCGCGGCAGCCTCTGCCACCTCGAACATATAATCCCAGGTCAGGACCTCCGGAAGCTCATAGCCGAGCTTCTCCACCAGATCGCGGTTGATATATACAGCCTCCGTGGAGCGCATAAACGGAACCGCATAATGCTCTTCTCCGATTCTGCATTCCTCCAGAAACTGAGGAACCATCTCCGACAGCTTCGGACCGTCATAACGGATCTCGCTCCCGCCAAGGCCGTACTTCTCATCTTCAAACAGGTTATCCAGCGGAACCACCTCGTTTGTCCCCGTCATGTACGTTGCAATGTGATCCGGATAGGAGATGCAGACGTTCGGTGTGGTTCCTGTGGACAGATTCGTAATGACGTCGTTGTAGATCTTCGTGTAATCCGTGTACAGCTTCATATTGACGCTGATATTCGGATACAGGGCCTCAAAATCCTGAATGGCCTGATGATAGACTGCCGTCTGGTTCTTGTTCGTATCGTTCTTGGCCCAGAACGTGATGGTAACCGGCTTCGTGTCATCAAAGGACTCCGGTACCGTAAACGCCTGCAGTCCCTGTGAGCCGTGACAGCCGGTCAGCCCCAGACAGCTCCCTGCCAGGATGGCAGAAAGAAAAACTCCGGTCAGTCTTCTGATTCTCTTTTTTCCTGTTCTCATTCTCATGCTCAGCCCTTAATGCCCCCTTGCGACACGCCTTCCATGATTTTCCGATGGAAGATCAGAAACAGCAGAATCAGAGGAATGGAGATCGCAACCACAGCGGCCATCATCGCGGGGATATTCTCGCGTCCGAAACCGTTCTCCCGAAGCTCCTGAATGCCGTTTGATACCAGAAAATACGAAGCGTCATCGGTAATCAGCCGCGGCCACACATAGGAATTCCAGCATTCTATGATCTTCAGAATGGTGATGGTGACGATCGTCGGCTGGCAGATTGGGATCATCACCTTCCAAAGGTATTTCAGATCCGAGGTTCCATCCACCTTCGCTGCCTTGTACAGCTCCTCCGGAACCTGCTCGAAGTTTTCCTTCAGCAGATAAATATAGAACACCGAGGTTACACTCGGAAGAATGAGTCCCAGATACGTGTTCCGCAGATTCCAGTCTGTGATTGTGACGAAATTCGTGATGATCACAAGCTCATTCGGAATCATCATCAGAGACAGATACAGCGTAAACAGCAGATTTTTTCCGCGAAAGCGAAGTCTCGCGAACGCATAGGCCGCAAGGATGGTGACGGCCAGCATGATCGCCGTGGTTGCCAGAGTGAAAACAATGGAATTCAGGAAGTACCTGCCCAGCGGAACCTGCGTGAAGGCATCTGCATAATTCTGCAGCGTGGGATGCGCCGCATACAGCTTCGGAACATATTCCGCATTATAGGAGCTGTAGCTTTTCAGGGAAGTCAGAATCATCCAGTAAAACGGAAACAAAACAATAACTGCCCATATCGCAAGAAGTGCATACACGACTGCTCTTCCGGCTTTTCTGCCAATACCGGCTTCCCGTCCGGCTTTCTGATGATTGCTCATGAAGCCCCTTCCTCTCTTCCGGTCAGCATAAGATTGATCACGGTAACGGTGAATACAATGGCAAACAAAAGCAGGGACGCAGCAGATGCATAGGACGGATATCCGCCGCTTTCTCCGTACAGCATGTCATATACATAGCCCACAATGGTATTCATGCCTGCCGCATTCAGATTCGTTCCGAAGATTGCAACCTCATCACTGTAGGCCTTGAAGGCTCCGATAAAGCCGGTGATCACCAGATAGGTAATCATAGGCGCAATCATGGGAAGTGTGATCTTATAGAAAATCCGGAAGCTCCTCGTTCCGTCTACCTTTGCCGCCTTGTAGTAGTCCGGATTGACGCCTGCCAGTGCACTGGTCAGAATCAGGATCTTGAAGGGAAGCACGATCCAGACGGTATAGATGCACATCACCAGCATCTTCGCCCAGTAGGGGCCCTCAATAAAATCGACCGGAGTTCCTCCGAAAAAGCGGATCAGAAGATTGATAAAGCCCTCCGAATACGGAGTCTTTTTGAAAAGAATCATGAAGACAAGGCCGACTGCCAGCGTATTCGTGACATATGGCAGAAAAAAGATGGTCTGAAACAAATCCTTGAATCGGGAAATGGAATTCAGTCCCAATGAAATCAAAAGCGCCAGTCCCGTCGAAACGGGAACCGTAATGATGACAATCAGAAAGGTGTTCTGCAGTGCCTGCAGAAAATACGGATCCCGCAGCACATACCGGAAATTATAAAGTCCGACGCCCCAGTAGGTCTGCGCGGCGGAATTGTAGCCCTCCTCCAGTGAATATACAATGACATCAAAAAGCGGGTATACCATGAAGATACCCAGAAAAATCAGTGAAGGAAGAAGATACAGCCATGGCTTCCACTTACCGGTGTTGTTCATTTCTCTTTCACGGCCTCCTCCGCCTCAGTACGCCTGCCTCTGCTCAAATCAATGCGTTCTCCGCCTGCAGCATCAAACAGATAAACCTTACCCGGCTTTACGGCAAAGCAAAGCTCCGCTTTCCCGATTTCCATCCGGCTTTCCCCCGGAACAATCGCCCGAAGGGAAGCTCCCATCATTCCCGGATGCTCCATCACCACACTGGTATCTCGTCCCATTACTTCCACCGACTTCAGACGGCAGCGGAAGGGTCCGTCCTCCTTCAGGATAAAGCCCTCCGGCCGGATCCCGACCATGACCTTCCTGTCTCCTTCGCCTGCAGGCAGTCCTTCGGTTTCAAGAATCCGATCCTCACCCACATAGACACCGTCCTGACGGAGCTCTCCCTCCAGTACATTGATCGGAGGATTTCCGAGGAACTGTGCCACAAAAAGATTTTCCGGATTGTCATAGATTTCCTGCGGCTTCCCGATCTGCTGCAGAACACCGTCCTTCATGACCACCATGCGATCCGAAATGCTCATGGCTTCTTCCTGATCGTGCGTCACGAAAACCGTAGTAATTCCGGTCTCCTGCTGAATGCGCCGAATCTCCGCGCGCGTCTGAAGGCGCAGTCTCGCATCCAAATTTGACAGCGGCTCATCGAGGAGAAGGACCTTGGGCATCTTCACCAGAGCCCTGGCAATCGCAACACGCTGCTGCTGTCCGCCGGAAAGCTCCCTTGGTCTGCGATCCAGATACGGTTCAATCTGTACCAGCTTCGCCGCTTCCTCTACCCTGCGGTTCATCTCCTCCTTGCTCAGACGACTGGCGCCGGTAAGGTTCTGCAGCGGGAACAGAATGTTCTTCCGCACACTAAGATGCGGATACAGCGCATAGCTCTGAAACACCATTCCCACGCCGCGAAGCTCCGGCGGAAGATTCGTGACCTCCTCTTCTCCAAAGAAGATATGCCCTTCCGTAGGCTGCTCCAGCCCGCAGATCATATTCAGGGTTGTACTTTTCCCGCAGCCGGACGGTCCGAGAAGACTGACCAGCTCCCCATCAGGAATCTCAAAGCTGAAGTGATCGACTGCCGTCACTTCTTCCTTTTTATGATCACGGTTCGGAAACCTTTTGGTCAGCTCCTTCAGCACAATTTTCATAATCTGTTCTCCCTCGCCGGTTTACAAAACACCCTTCAAAAAGATTTCGACTCCGATGGCAATCAGAAGAAGGCCGCCGAAAATCGTTGCCTTATCCGCAAGACGTTCCCCGAATTTTTTTCCGAACTTCAATCCTGCCATGCAGAGAACGAAGGTCGTCACTGCAATCAGAAAGGAACAGACTGCTGCCATCATGGTACCATAATCCGAAATGGTAAAGCCAACGGAAAGCGCATCAATGGAGGTTGCAATTCCCTGCACCATCAATGTCCCAAAACCAAGACAGGCTTCCTGCTTCCTTTGTGCTTCCTCTGCCTCGGCGCTTTTCCCGCTCCGAACACTGCGGATTCCCTCCGCCAGCATTTTCCCCCCGATCAGGGCCAGAAGAAGCAACGCAATCCACGGAATGAATTTCCGGAACGCCTCAAACTGCTCCGCGACGGCATGAACGCAAAACCATCCGATCATCGGCATGGCAAACTGATACCCCGCATATGTCCCCGCCACCCGGCACATTTTACTGCGCGGCATGTGCGGCTCATTCAATCCATTGGCAATGGAAACCGAAAATGCATCCATTGCAAGGCCGGCGCCAAGCAGGATACTGTTCAGTACAAAAACAACATTCATGCTTTACTCTCTACTTTCTTTTATGCATATTTCCTAGAAATGCTTGATTTCAAGACATCT